>JAABUW010005727.1_pt1 | contig 15982 bp, 20 predicted proteins | sample 5560081 | NCBI WGS metagenome assembly JAABUW01 (sample SAMN10711882, study PRJNA513363) | rock metagenome | isolation source: Antarctica rocks | place: Antarctica: Victoria Land, Knobhead sud | reverse complement strand
CTTACCAAGTTATATTGGACTTACGAACGACGAGTTGAGACTTGCTGTTCGGATCCGCGGATTCGGCAACGAGATCGACGGGAAGGGAGGTCGTGGTGATCTGCAAAATCTTCTCACCCGTCACGACAACAACCGGACATTCTATGGCTTCGTCGCCCTCCCACCAGAATTACGGGCTCGAATCTTCGAATGCTACTATGCCAACTTCCGGAAGCCACTCCACTGCCCTGCGCAACCACCGATCACCCTCGTTAGTAGCCTGGTCCGGCTTGAGGCCTTGCCGATCTTCTATTCCAGCTTCACCTTCGAGCTCAACATGCTCTGGGTGAGCGAGAGGACTCTCGACGTTGGCGGGGAATGCCGTCTCAAGTTCCGTCGGGATACACGCGGCTGGATTGACGGCATCGGGGCGGCGAACATCGCGGACATCCAACATCTTCGCATCAGAGTGTTCTCGTCTGATCAAGATTCCAACAACGCTCAGATCGACATCCTCCTCGAGTGGTCTAAGAGCAAGCATGAGGTGTTTGTTAATCGCTGGAAGAATGCGTGGCCAAGAGCGTCCGATGATGATATGAGAGATGAGTTCGGGAAGCTTGCCGTGAAGGTGACGGCACGATCGGACGGCGGACGGCTGCAGCGAGAGGACTTGTACCCGCTGAGGGTGGCGGTGGAGAGATCTCTCGAGTGACGAAGTCGTGGAGTTTTCGATGTTGGTGGAGGAGAGGCATAAGGAAAGTGGATGTCGTAGGCTAGGGAAGAACGGGGTTACAGTTTTGCCTTCAACAGGACTGGAATTGTTGGATGGCCTCAAAATGCGGTTTAACTTGGAAGATGGACTTGATCTTGCGATGCCTGTTGAAAGTTGGCATGCTTTTCGATGCTGCAGTCCTTTCTTCGGCAGGCAAGAGCCACACCGGTGAGACGTAGATTAAGCGGAACACAATGAAGATGGTCAAACCTACCACAGTCACACAGCCCCTCGGTTGGTGATCCGATGTGTAACCGTGTAACCAGCAACCATCAAGCTTTCGTCTCTGTGATCACCCGTGGACAGCTGTCGCTGCTGTGGTCCGTTCGTAAAACGTGAGGTCGAGATAGCCAGCACTGGGGAGGTTGGAGGCCAGATAGAGTTGCCAGGCAACGGTGCTACAAGGCCAGTATTCCTGCTATGAAGCATCGAAAAGTGCTTATCTAGTCGAACTGATTGGATGTCAGTCGAACCCGCATGTCTGGCATTTCGAGTCCCGCAGTCTCGGTTCGTTTCAGAACTTTACTTTCACGTCGAGTGGCATAGAACCTGTCCATGGCTGCCGCAGCTTGATCATTGTGCGACTCCTTGATCGTGACACTTCCGATACCGATGCGCGTTGCAACCAACCACCCACCGAAATGTATGGAACGGTGGAGAGACTCGGCGAGCTAGATCGTGGCGGCGAAGAAAGTGTGGCAAGTAAAATCTTGGAGGCACGAAGCCGTGCATTCCGGGCCAGAGACCTGCCATCGAATATGCTTCTGCCAATGTGCCATTTTGAGGTTCAGCGATCGACTCCGCAAACGCAAGACTTGCACAAGCTCTCCACATGGGCATGTATGCGTGCAACGATGGAGCGATCTTGTGAAGCGTGAGAAGTGCCCTCTGGAAATGTAGACTTCGTGAAAGGCGGTTAGTTCAAACTGTCGATCCAAAGTGGAACGGCCCGGCGACACGGATTAACGCGCTAGGAAGTAGGACGGGGCAAGAGTACTGTACGACGTCGAGAACAATTGTGTGCTGATGGAAGGCATTCGGGGGCTCGACTCATCAAGTAGAAGGAATACGGCAGGAACATCCCGTATTGCTAGCCACCGAGTCTTGTGAAGTAGGACGCCATCCTGATAACACGGAGATGAAGTGACAGGGATGTTTATCCTGCCGAATCAAGACGTCTCTTGAGCCTCTCAAGCCAGAACGATCCTGTCTGTGCTTGACGATGCCAATCTTGCGTGACGGCAAGGTATTTCGTGCAGTTGTTGTGCTGTAGGCCGCGGAGGATGGTAAGCGGTGTCTGGTATGGGCGGGTCGCTTGCGGGCCAGTATCGAGTGGTGTATGCAATCGCCACAACCAAGAAAGACCAGGTCGCGGTATTGATGCTTGAGAGAGCGTTGCCACAGGAAATGGGTGATTTCGATTGGCGGGAAGTGTCGTTGACGACCTAAGGAAGACTAGCGTGCGTGCAATGGCCGCGTATGTACGCAAGCTTCTCTTTCTTCTTGTTGAGCTCTCCTTAATTCCTGCCGCCTCTACATTCTTCGAACCTGCCATACTCTTCACCACCACCGACTGCCATTCACCAGCACCTTCTTTCGTTGGGTGTTCACGGGACGACGGCCTTCTAATTCCTTCTGCTCCAGGCTTTGTGATTCCTCTCCCTCGCTCGGCAAACATCCATTGCACGAGCAAAGTCTGCATTGCGTTATCACCACAACGAAAAGTTTGCCAATAGTAGCTTTAATACTCCCCCGGTGAGTTCGCTCCGCCCTTCACACGCGTCGTCCTCGAGCGCCAGCCTGTCCGCCGTCGCCAAACCCAAACAAACACGTCGCTGATGCACCAAGTCACAGCTATCACACACCGCGATCCCCGTCGCAATGACTCTCAGATATCTCGTACCGGCTCTGGCCGTAGTGGGCTCAGCAGCAGGTGAGTACAGGAACAGGCGCGAACACGTGATGGATCACTGACGTTCCACACAGCCGCTTGCAACGGACCATACACCATCTCCAGCTCCGCCGACGCGGCTGCCATCTCCACATGCCAGACCTACTCCGGCGACATCGCTGTAGCCACCGGCAACGCGGACGACATCGCATTGAATGGCATAAGGCGGATAACGGGCAGTTTGACGGTCAAGGCCAACAACAAGATGTCCTCTCTGTCAGCGGACAGCTTGTCCCAGATCGATGACTCGTTCCAACTGCGAGACCTACAGCTTCTCTCGACACTCAACTTCCCATCCCTGCAATCTGTCAACACCGTGGACTGGGAAGGTCTACCCAATCTCGGAGCCTTGTCGTTCACCGCGGGCCTGTCTAAGGTCGCGTCGCTCTCCATCCAAAACACAGTCCTCGGATCCCTCGATGGCGTCAACCTCGTGGAAGTCGATACGCTGTTCGTGGTCAACAACTTCTACCTCAACCATATCACCATGCAGCTCGGCAACGTTAGCACCGCCTTGACGCTCTCTGCGAACGGCAACGATGTCCAAGCCAGCTTTCCCAACCTCGAATGGGCCACCAACATGACCCTCGCCAACTGCTCTTCGATCGATCTTCAGTCGCTGTCCGCTGTCAATGGCTCTCTCGGCTTTTACAGCAACTACATGCAGTCCCTCTCTTTCCCAAACCTCACCATGGTCGGCCAGAGCTTCTACTTCGTCGACAACCCTTCGCTCACGAACATCTCTGCGCCCTCGGTCAAGACTGTCGGCGGCGGCCTCGTGATGTCGAACAACACTGATCTGCAGACTGTCAACGGCTTCAACAAGCTGGAGTCTGTCGGAGGTGCTGTCGATTTCAATGGTAACTTCAAGAAGTAAGTGCAGAGACTGTCTACTCCGTTTCTATGTACTGACTCTTTCTAGCGTTATGCTGCCTGCCCTCCAGAACGTCCGTGGCGGTTTCAACCTCCAGTCCAAGCAGAACGTCGACTCCTCATGCGCACGATTCAAGCCCCTCTCCGGAGGTCGCGCATCCCCGATCAAGGGCAAGTTCGTCTGCAAAACCACCGCGCAACCACAGAGCAAGGGCAACGGCAACGGCGGCAGCAGCACCAGCGGTGGTAGCTCCTCCAGCTCCAGCAGCCCCGCCAACCCAATCCTCATCTCAGGAGCGACCGGTGTACTCGGCGTGGTGGCTGCCATCTTTGGCATGCTTTAAGAGAAAAGTTGCAGCAGCATCGGTATCAGGACTTGAGCGGTTGGGTTGTGGACCCTACTCTATGCAATGCGGGTGGCGTTTTAGATGAGGACAAGTTCTTTCAGCATAGTGGAACAGCACGTTCTTCTGGAAGCATTGCATAGACTAATTGTAGCCTCACACAACAAACACATGAAATCGAATACCCCAGTCTCTCCCTTACCTTACCTTTCAACCGAGATCTTATATTGGGCGGGTACAGACAAGACTACTGTGCTGATCGTGAGTAGTTCGTTGCAGGTACAATGACAGGCACAACGGTGTCAAGTGTTGACGGAGAAGATAGGTAGGAGGTACGATCAGTCATGTTCGAAAGCAGCTTCGTGTCAAGGCTGCTTTGCTAAAGAGAAGAAGTTCACTCCCCGATGTCTCGGAGAGAGGTGAGTTGGGATGGCATGGCATGGCATCGCGCGGTATTGGTACACTGCTACAAGGCCGTTGTTGGCTGTTAACTACACAGAGTAAGGTACGGTAAGAATACCGGTACTGGCTCGACACCGTCTTCAAGGCTGAGGTCACATCTCTGACTTCAATGGCTCACATCTTCCACGACGAGGGAGAGAGTGAGTAGCTGCTGTTGCCATCTCGATCGTGCCTATGCTGTGTTGCTGGAGCTGACGGCCTTCAGCATCATTGTTGTTCAGTCAAGCAAATCGAGATGGGTACTGCTAAGGTCTTCTGTGGGCTTCGACAGCAAATTTTGCTCCAGACGACCTTGACGAACGGTCTCTCAGGTGGAGGGGCGGGTGCTGCCGGACGGACAGGGTATATTTGGGCAAGTGGCCACCTCTTGTCGTCGCACAACGGAGGACACTCCGATCTTGTGCAACTATGAGTGCTGGTATATCGTTGCGTGATAGTGCCAAGACGTCCTTCTGAGGTCTGGTTCTTCCTTGTGTGACTTCGAGCACCCTCCTGACATGTATCCACACATTCCCGCACTTGTCTTCTGCAGACTCGCCTGCGATAAAGACCGCACTTGCTCGGTCCTGCCAGCATCAAACCCGTTTGGCTGCGACTCCGCCAGCGCGTGCCTTGCATCTCATGCAATGCAGGTTGCTTCCCCGATAACCGCCACTAGAAAGCTCGCTCGAGCTCCATACTGAACCCTGGGCAGTGACAGCACAGTGTGCCACAAAGAGTTGATCGATCGCTTTTGGGAACGGCTAATGTCGCCAATAGCGTCACGGCGAGCTTGCAATATCGCGGCTGCATCGGCTCAACGACGCCTGAGAACGCCAACCGCCGCACATGAACGAATCTGACAGTTCGCTTGTAAGCTTGTGCCAATGGGCAGCGCGGTTAGATCTGACGTCTGGAAGATCGATTGACAGCGCTCCCACCCCACCCCGGATGTCAGGCTGACAGACACCCGACGTTCGGACAGAAGCCCACGTTTCTGCAAGTCTCCTGTGTGCAGCGCACCGCTGCATGAATACCCGACATTGCGCCATCACCATTACAAGGCTAATGCGGCTACGATGTGGTCGAAACTCGGTTTGTACAACTCGGGATGTGTTACCCCCACCGATTCTGTCGTGGTCATGCTACCTCCCGAGTCTTCATGGATTCACGCGCTTGGGGTGGCCGGCGAACCAGGTTGTGTCAACCTCGGGCGGTTGCATTGTTCAGATTTGGTGCTACGGTACCAGAGATGACATCCAGATGTACATGGGTACGAAGTGACCTCGCGTCTACGCCCGATATCAACATCATGTTCATGTACTGCGAGAGCACGCCACAGCACACAGCACATATCACGACGAAGGCGTGTGTGGAGAAAGTGGAGAGAGTCTCTGCATCGACATTGGATACGCACGAACAGGAAAACCCTGCATCATCGCGCTTCTTGCGGTGAACACATCGAAGGTGTGGATCATCAAAACAACCCCAACGGTCGAGATCGATGCAGCAGCACTTCTTCGCGTTGGTGCTTCCGTGCGCCGGCCACAGCTCCGAGCTACAGCTGGGAACAACCAGGTAAAGCGGCCCTCGAAATTCGGTTCTTGCGAAGCCCCATATTCGATTGGCGCCACTTCCGCAAGGGATGTCTGTATCGGCGGCGTCTTCCGCGGTCCGCCTGTTGCTATTCTTCTTCACGAGATCCGGAACCGGCTCGAACAGTGGAAAGGCTGCTTATTGCAAGCGAAGCACTGACACCTCCCCTTACACGTATGCTCGTAGACGAGGAAGGTGACACAGCGCGAACAAGCTGAATCCCAGCAAGTGGATGTGATCTTGATCAACGAAGCGCCCCGGATCGAGATGGCGGAAGGGTCGAGCAGCATCATGAACACGAAAGCGTTGATGCTCACAACATTGAGCAAGTCTCGTGCAGGGGTACGGGGAAGATAAGTATGCCCTCCTCTCTCGCTGTTGCAACGCTCTTCTTTCTCCCATCTTCGTATTTAACTTGGGCGGGCCAGTTGTCTTTTGCAGAACTTGTTCATCGTTTTGAGATTGTCCTTCGCACTCATCCATCCTATTACGACTAATTCGTTCCCGTGTCCATCCACAAGACGCCTCCAACAACACTCCCATCGGACCTTTGCTGTCTCAATCAGATATCATGCATGCTTGTCCTACACCTGCCGGCTGCAACGGCATGACTGACATTTGGCAGGCAGGGACAATACAGCCTCCCAGCTATCAAGGACCTGGGACTCGAGTCTCGCGAATGTCACGGTAGCGGATGTCATGCACTCACACAGTGCTTCGACGCCAATACCCGACTTGGGTACTGCCAAGCGTGTTTCATGCGCAATGCTGCCGTCCAGTCTGCAGTTACCGGCAACTCGTTCCATCTGACTGGAGGAGGTCTTGCTGGTCTCCATCGTGGATCCACGAGCTCCGCGGCATCAAACGTCTCAGACACCGGCAGCGAATCGACAATGGCTTACAGCCAGTTCTCATCACCTGCAAATACGCCCATCCTTGCTCCTCGCACGCTGTCTGCTGCCACCAGCCGCCGCAGTCGAAGGGCTGTTCCGAACGCGCAAGCTCGTGGTGCTGCCTGTACTTCCCCAACCTGCCGCGATCGTCAGCATCGGGCCTGCCACAAGAAGCGGAAGGAGCAGGTCAACCGCAGCGACCTGCAAAGCAATGTCCAAATGTGTCAGGATGCGCTGCTCCTGTTTGGCAACGGCAAAATTCTCACTGGCAACAAGCAAAGCAGCGGGAATTCAAACGCCTCCGGGCTCGAGTTCAAAAAATTCGACGTCCAAAACTCGATGCTTGCCGTGGCCGTGGGGTTCATGCAGGAAGCCTACGAGGCTGCCATACTGACGGGTAGGAAAGATTGGTTTGTCCGCAAAATCCAGCGATTCGCTGAGAAGGCCGCCGGTGGCCCAACGATGGCAATGGTGGGCACGTTTCTCGAAGACCTGAGCACGCCCTGCGAGCGTGATAGAAGTGCTGACAGTGCTGGCCGCAAAAGCAAGCGATGCGCAACTCACGGGCATCCAAATTGGGTGGAGTGCCGTAACGATCGGAAGAGAGAAAACTTCGAGCGGTAAGCACACTTCTGAGCAATCCCTATCGTCGCGTGGACCAGGCTGACCATCTCGCTCGCGTTGTGCCAGGAAGGAAGGCAAGTTCACGCAACCGCGCGCAAAACTATGAACGCTGTTCGACGGCATCAGGGACAGCCGCTGACGCCGAAACGTACTCACCTGAGCGAACCACACAACCTCCACGATATCACGACCTCAACATCTTCTGACGGCGTTCTGGCTGCTTTCCGGTTTGCATTGCTACTCTCAAGCCTGTGCTCTCCACTCTTCACGACATCACGACTACTGCAACATTTGATAGCGTTGAGGCGGCTATTCTGTCATTTCCACGCAGCGATGGGCTTCGGCGTTGCAGGTCATCTCGAGTATCCTTCCTTTCCTTTGGGCGCGGTCTGTTTGTTTTTCGGTTACGATCAAAAGTGTACGACTGACTTGTCACGAACGACTTTCGTTTGAGCTCGAGGCAATGTCTAATGATGAGTTGACGAGCAGCGAATGTATGTAGTATGTTGCCGGCCAAATTACTGGTCGTGCTGGAATCAAATCAATATATGGTACTCAGTGATCCAACTCTCATCTCAACTCAACGTCGCGCACATGTCGTCCATTTAAGGGCATCGCGAGGAAGAAAGTTCACGGCCCCATGCGCTCTAGCCACAGGATTTGAGTTGGCCGCGCTGATCCCTGAAAGCCAAGAGCCATCGGGAGTCCTTGCGTGTCTCAATGATTCTTCGAGGCAGCACGACACCACACCTCCTTCGCACGTCTCGCATACGATCCATTGATGCCCGCTACCATTCGCAAACACCATCTCCACGCGCAAGTTGTGCGGGCGTAACACGAAACCACCCAACACGGAGCGCAGAAGAAGCCGCGCGGAAGGGGACACGCAATCCTTGGACGCCCGTTGGGCGGACACCCAAACCAGCACCATGTTACTTCCCAAGGGCGGCGTGACCTGGAAATCGGCCAAATCGCGGCTACCGCCTTCGCGAGCGATATGGAACTTCCTCACGCGCACCAAGTTTCTGCTATTCATTGCCATCACGGGCATAGTAATCTTAATATGGAACGGGCTGAGAGGGACCGCGGGCGAGATGCAGAGGTGAGTTGAACTGTCAGGGCTGGCGCATATGAGCCTGCGAACCAAGTTCTGGAGTGTGGGGGAGATGTGGCGACTGACGGAGGTGTGTTGTACAGATTTTACTGCTTCGGACCCGCGAAATCGCCTATGGAGATGACCGCGGCTGAACAAGCGCGATGGGCTGGACATTTGCAGACGCCGGTCATATTCAACCACCATACGCCGTTAGAGATCAACAGCTCGAGCATAGAACGGATAGATCTCAACCCGATACAGTCGACCACGAAACCTCTCATCAACGAGGAGAGAGTGCTCATCCTCACGCCCTTACGAAACGCGGCGCCGTACATAGAGCAGCACTTCGACTTGCTCACGCAACTCACATACCCGCATCATTTGATTGATTTGGCGTTCTTGGTCGGCGATAGCGAGGATGACACATTGGCGAAGCTGGCCATGGAGCTCGAGAGGGTGCAGTCGCGGACAGACAGCATCCCGTTCAGGAGCGCGAAGATCATTCAGAAAGACTTTGGGGTGACGCTGAGTCAAAATGTGGAGGACAGACACGGGTTTGAGGCGCAAGGACCGCGAAGGAAAGCCATGGGTAGAGCGAGGAACTACCTGCTGTCTGCTGCGATGACGGCGGAGCACAGCTGGGTGTACTGGCGGGATGTGGATATCAAGGATAGCCCGAAGAAGATCATTGAGGACTTCATTGCTCATGATCGGGATATTTTGGTGCCGAGTATGTGGAGCTGGACCTCTTGAGCTGATGTGGAATGTAAAGCTGACTTAATGCCAGATGTGTGGTTCCACCGCTACGTGGATGGGAAGGACATCGAGGGTCGCTTCGACTACAACTCATGGCAGGAGTCAGATACCGGCAGAAGGTTGTCTGCTACTTTAGACAAGAACATTGTGCTGGCGGAAGGGTATAAAGAGTACCGGACCGATCGCGTCTACATGGCGCGGATGGGCGACTGGCGGAAAAACAAGGATCAGGAGATACCGCTTGATGGTATCGGTGGTGTCAATATCCTGGTGAAGGCGGATGTTCACCGATCAGGTACGTTGATCGTTCTAATCTATCTATGTTGGGTAGCATGATACTGACATGAATCTACAGGTATCAACTTCCCCTGCTACCCCTTCGAGAACCAAGCAGAGACAGAAGGTTTTGCAGCCATGGCCAAGCGAGCCGGCTACGGCGTCTACGGTCTCCCGAATTACGTGGTCTGGCACATCGACACGGACGAGAAGCCCGGCAATGCATGATGCGAAAAGCGGTCTTGTGTTTATTCTTCGAACTTCGCGACGGCGGAGTACGCTGTAGATGCTGATGTATGCAAGATGGAGTCCAGCATGGCGAGGTGTTTAGGCGTGAGAAGGGGTACCGTGGTGGTATATTGTATCTGTAAGATATACTTTTGGGTATTCTGTGCGTTGTCACCGCTGCTACTGATGAGTGGCGTGGCGCTGTTTTCTGTCATTGCTACACTATTCTCATCTCGTGCTGCTATCGTCTCGTCGTTGTCTGCATAGTCATCCAAACTTGCTGACGATTGCAGTCTCCAAATGAACCATGATTCAGGCTTCGTGGCCTTGGACCACACTTGACCGACACACGCACTCGTCCGGCGTCCAGACTAATCATCCCCACGGGCGCTGCACCTCGTTCACCGCTTCCTCGTACCACCCTTCTGCTGCGCAATGTTAGTGATTACTATTTCTGCTTTTTGATGTCTTGCTTACCAGCCTTCTCCCACTCGGCCTTCAGACCGCGCCACTCCTCAGCCGTTGCCTTCCCCTGATCTCCACCAGCCTCCTTCGAGTACGACTCCAGATGCTCACGCAGCCGAACAGATGGATCGATGGTGATCTCAGTACAGAGATTGATGTCATGATTTGGGAAACGGGCGGGGTCACGATCGTGCCAGAGATTGTCTCTGGATCTCACCTGCAGTTTGCGCAAGTCTCTCATGTACTTGCGTGGGATCCTTGAAAGGAAGGCGGCCGAAACATTGGTCATCTGGGAAGGGCCTGGAGCAATGGAGGTATCAGGCCACTTGGCATCCACCTCAAGAGAGAACTCGATTTCGAACTTGGCCTGTTTGAAGAACAGTGGCAAGACGTCATGGCGGAGCTGACGGCAGGTGCGCGCAAGCGGCGGCTGGTTCGGATAGTGAAGGCCGTCTTGACGATTGAACTCGCTTAAGTAGAAGGCGGCAATCATCTCACGCATCTCGGGAGGGAGGTCGAAGAGACGGGTGAATTGGCGGTTTTGGTCAGCATCCACGAGCACCTTCACCAGCATCTTCTTCGTGGGCTTCTTGGCAACGGTCAACCCACGAGCATCGACAAACTTCTGAAGTTCTGCATTCTGCAGCTTGCTATAGCCGAGAAGTCCATACACCTTGGTCCTGACGAGTTCGGCAAGGTCTTCGTGCAGCATGCTCGACTTCGGGGTATGGCACCCAGCGTCGATGAGCTGATTTTGGAGGTCTAACTTGGTCGGTTTCGAGGGGCGGTCGAGAATCCAGTACGAGTCGAAGCGATTAGTACGGAATCAAATTTTGAAAAGTGGAATCAATATCAAAACAACTTCATTTGGCTAGACCAAGGTAGATACCAGTCTGCTCATCGTGATATGTCCGTGGGTGAGGAGGCTCCACCATATCCCATGATAAAACAATGCCATCCGTCATAATTGTGCCGTAGCATCGTGATGATTGTGCCGTAGCACTGAGGGGCTTTCAAGATGGCTCAAACCGTCTCAACCTCCTTCTCCGCCTCCACCCCCTCAGCAGCCTCCTCCTCCTTGATGACCGGCTCAGGGGCTTTGTGCTTGGTGGCGGCTCCTCCATCGGCCCCTGCCTCGCCCTCATCCTCAGACTCATCCTCAGACTCATCCGCGCAGCCCATGACGTCCTCAAGCCCCTCATCCTCCTCCGCCTGAGTGATGGCCTTCTTTCCCTTTCCCTTGGCTCTCCCAGAAGCCCCTCGCCTGTTGTGACTGATGTACTTCTTGTGGGCTGGGGGCTTCATGTGCTTGTTGAAGTGATTGCTAAAACATATTAGCAGGGGCTTGAGAGCCGTGTGGCAGGGAAACATACGCGACCCTCTCCGCGTAGGAAGCATCGAGTCCGAGCATGATGGTGATCGCCGTCCATTCGGTTGGCGTGATGTTGCCGACGATCTTGGTGCGGTTGACAGCCATGAGCAGACTGAGATTCCCCTGGCCCTTCCACTTGATGCTGCCGCCGGCGGTGATCTGAGGGGTGATGATCTTGAACTGTGCCGACATGATGGCGGTGGGGGATTTGTTGATGATTTTGGTAGTAGCTGAGGGGCTTTGGTAGTATGTTGGATGGTGGTCGAGGGGTATTGAAGAGTGTTGAAGAGTGTTGAAGGAGTATTAAAGGAGTATTTAAGGTGAAGAGTAAAGTGGATGTTATGTTAAGAGAGAGGAAGAGGGAGTAGAAGGAAGCCTACTTATAGTAGGAGAGCACGCTCTGCAATCACCCCCCTAATTAATCTTCTGCAATCAATCCCCTAATCAATCTTCTAATCAATCCTCAGTCCATCGCACCTTCCTTGTGCATATCCGTGCATATGTGAGAGCTTGGTGATGGAAAAACGTGTGTATGAAATGGGACAAAGTGAACGATTTTGGCGGTAGAAGTGAGCTGTGATCCCGTCACATGCACAGTTTTGGTCCGTGTCCCGCTGAACAAATCAGCCCGAAAAGGCCCCTGTTGTGCAGATCTATCTCGCACGTGTCAGGTACGATGTGAGTTCGAGGGTCGACTAGCTGCTCGTTCTCCTGCGGCGTGAGAGGGATGATGCCACTACAGTTAGTGATGTGACCTCGAAACCGACGATCTGCGAATTGGGAAGATTTGGCCTGGGACATTGTTGTGGTCTAGGTATGGAGCGCACATCAGCATCGTGCTCTACTTGATGTCAATCGTGCGTATGATCAGGCATTGTTCTCAAGCGCGTCGGTCTCGACGTCCTCGATTCTGTGAGAATTGTCAGCTTCCACTCCCTCCCTTTGATAAGCTCACTCTCACTTACCTCCACATGTACCACATAAACAAACTCCGATAAGGACTAAACTTCTCCGAAAGCTCCAACATATCCTTTTCGCTCATATACTTCCACTTCCCACCCTTCCCCTTCAGCTTCGCCACATCCTTACCCACAAACGCTGCCATTCCTCTCTGTACACCCAGATCACCAGTCGAGAAGACATCCATTCGTTTCAGCCCAAAGCACATGAACATCTCTACGCTCCACTTCCCTAGCCCGCGTACAGCGACAAGCTTCTCCATCACCTCCTCGTCGGAGCCGTTCATCAGCATGTCGACGGTAAGATCGCCCAGTGCGAACTTCTGGGCCAGACCTTGGATATACTCTGCTTTCCTTTGCGATAGTCCTGCCTCGCGCAGACGGACGATGGTGGTTTCGCTGACTAGCTTTGGTGGCGGGAAGCCGGTCGGACATTCGGCTGATGGAAACAGAGCTACAAACTTGTTCTTGATGCTCTTCGCCGCTGCACCGGAGACTTGCTGCGAGATAATGCCGGAAGCCAAAGAGCGGAAGGCATCGATCGTCTCGGCCAGTCCGTCTGGTGCGAAGACGCGGCAGTGGTGCTTCTCAATGACTGGCTTGAGCTTGGCATCGACTTCTATCAGATGCGCGCACGCTTCATCGAGGAGACTTTTCGTCGTGGTCGTTGACCTGACGCCAGGCTTCGATGGACTGTCCTCGAAGTTGCTGTACACTGGATAGACTTGCGTACCGCCCGGCGTAGCCAGCGTGGCATTCGTGTGATGCGGCTCAGCTGGTCTATCTGGTGGCGGTGGAGTAGGGTCGTCAATATCTCCGGTGCTGTAGGTGGGTTTGAGCACGCTGTTGCTCGTCATCAAGCCGATGGCGGATGGGGTCGGAGTAATGGGAGGGACTTTCGTCTCCTCTTTGGCCACCTTCCGCCGCTTATTCGGCGTCGTGGGTGGCGGTGGCATCGCTGCTGCATCTGCTGATGCTCCGTCCTGGGCGATGGCATTGGTGGCGATGTCTTCTGTAGATTTGCTTTTCCGTCCACGTTTTTTCGCGGGCGCGGCGGCTTCAGCTACATGGCCATTTGGGATGTCTATCTCTGCTACAGGCTTTGCTTGGACACGAGCTGACCGTCGCACCGACATCGTGTAGAGTGAACTGATAGATGAACGAGTTGGTCCTGTGTGCCGCAAAGGCCTTACCAATTGAGGGCGAAGAGGCACGTTGTAGGCGCTGACCAGATGCCTTGCGACCGGGAGGAGGAAACGATTTCTATAAGCCAGTGTTTGATGTTTCGCCAGATGGAATGGGCGACAGTTCGAGATGTACAGACGGTCTCTTCGGGAGCAGCAACAAAGTACAGTCGGATGTAGCTTTTGTCAGCGGCGTAGAGGAGGTAGAGCTCTTGAGGAGAAGCCAAGGTCACTACAGCCTCACGCTAACACGCGATCTCACGTGGCAATATCTATGACATCGCGAGCACAGCATGATAAACCGAGATGTCGGATAGACAGAGGAGACGAGAAATGGCTACAGGTTACTATCGCACAATGAACGATGCACAAGTGTCTGTCTTTCTGATATGGTACAGCCTCGTTCTATCTATGCCACCGCGATAACACCGATGCAAAGACTACCAATCGAGTATATACACAAGTCTTTGCACCCTAACCAGTCCCGCTCTACTTCATAGTCCCGTGGTGGGTCTTACTGCCGATCTGTGGCTTCTTGATGACCATGGACTCCAGATCCTCACGCTCTGACCGCTCCTTCTCGATCTCTTCGATGATTGGGGAGAGGTATTGGTAGTCCTGGAGAAAATGGGATTGTTAGTATTCGTAGATGGAGAGACGCGTTGTACAGCCTGGCATGCTGGGTAGAGTAGGTGGCGTACCCCTTCTTCTGTGGTCCATTCCGGCTTGGGTAGCAGTTGATGTTGGAGGGAACACTGCGGGCAAGTGTCAGCAACGTCCCTCGGCCAATGCGCAGAGCTCTCCTGCTATCCCGTGATCTGTATACCTGGAATGCTCTTCTCATTCGATAGACACGGTCGTATGCTTCCTTCGCGTCCAGGCGCTTGATCGCCAATTGCACAATCTCGTTCTCTTCCGGGATTAAATCGTCCGACCTGTTCGTCCATGCCTATTAGCGATACTCCATGCCATGACTTGCAGTCCTCCAAAATGCACTCTCGTTTCCGGAGGGTCGTCCATACCTCAGTCCGAGCTTCCTGTATCCGGCGGCGTCCTTGTACCACTTCGAGAGCGGTACCATCCAGCTCCGCAGCCAAGGCCGCTTAACGATGAAGTTGGCCAGGGAGGGGACGGACATGTTTGCGGTGTTGTAGGGGTCGATGTGGTGTTCAATGGCTGGTCGTAGAGAGGAGAGGTTAATCGTGTTTGACTGCGAATCTTGACAGCTCCTCGAAGCAACGGCTCTTCCCGCAGTGCACGGGCCGCACGAGTCTCCCCACTCTGGCCCTCAAAGCTGCCGGCCGATTCTTGCGGAAGTCAAGCTCTCGACCGCTTACTGATCTCCACCCTGCCGAGTCCTCAAGTACAACGACCTATACCAGCAGGACTAACGAACAGTAATTGCTCCGGTCGAGCTTGCCACCCACTCTGACACAATTTATGGCTTACACGTAGGAGCAACCGAAGCGACGTACCGGACCTGCGGGGACTCGGGGTGAGGAGGAAGAAGAAGGAACGGACGATAAGAGGAAGGCGCACGTGGCCAGCAGCGACGTCCTACGCACGCCTCTCGAGCATGTCAGCGACACTTGATCCCGTCCGATAGCCCTCGTCGGCAATGCAGACAATGCCTAGAAATCCTTCCACCTCAGACACGCACGATCCCGGCCCTCCAGACATTACCACCCAAGCACACGATACCCTAAAGCAGAAGACTCCCTTCCCTAAGCTCGCGAGATGGACGACCGGATTGTCACCAGGCGTGGTGAACTCCTTCTCAGGCGCAATGGCTGGTGTAGCCAGCGGCATTGTCACATGCCCATTGGACGTCATAAAGACAAAACTACAGGCTCAGGGCTCGTTCTCGAACCATGCCTCACAAACCAAGGGCCCACCAGCGAGCGCCATATACCGTGGATTGATGGGCACTGGACGGACAATCATACGGCAAGATGGGCTGAAAGGCATGTACCGCGGCCTCGGGCCTATGTTACTGGGCTACCTCCCGACCTGGGCTGTGTACATGGCGGTGTACGATAGCAGCAGAGAATGGTTCGTCGCGAATCAGTACGGGATACGAGAAGGTGACAAATGGCTCCCAAGGATATATGCCTCCATTGTCGCCGGTGCATGCAGTACTATTGTCACCAATCCGATCTGGGTTATCAAGACT
>JAABUW010005725.1_pt1 | contig 15984 bp, 1 predicted proteins | sample 5560081 | NCBI WGS metagenome assembly JAABUW01 (sample SAMN10711882, study PRJNA513363) | rock metagenome | isolation source: Antarctica rocks | place: Antarctica: Victoria Land, Knobhead sud | reverse complement strand
TCTTTTGTATTATAAAATTGTAATTAAAATAAATATTAAAACTATAATTTATATATAACTTTATTTAATTTTACTTAATTTAAAGACTTTAATTTTTGATAATATATTAAAAGTATATATTTAATACTTTGATAATTTTACTATTGTTTAAATATTATTTCTTTATATATAAATAAATAGAATAAAATTAAATAGCAAGTCTCGATAGCTTAGTAATTAGAGCAAATATAATTGTTAATAATTGTTGTCAAATTTAGAAATGCATTGCAATATTGATATTAAGCTAGTTATAAATAATATCAATCTATCTAATATTTGTATTGTATTGAAAATTCGAATTTCTCTTAAAATATAATTAAATTAACTTTTTAAGTTTTAATTCTAAATAGCTTATATATATTATCTTAATATATTACTAGATAATTTACTATTAAGAGATTATAGAACAAAATATAGTTTTCTAGTTTCTACTATTTATTTTAGAATTTCTTTATACTAATACTAAGTCTTAACAATTTGAATCGATTTTTCGAGTTAATTTTCAATTCTAAGTTTGCAATTCGATTCGAATTGTCAATTTTAACATTAGAAATTAAATCGACAATTCGATTTTAACTTTTGAAATTGATTCGACTCGATTCGGGTCGAATATTCGATTTGAACTCGATAATTCGATCCGACGCGATCAGTCTACTAACAATGTAATATAATAACTTTATCTTTGTTGTTTTTTTAATTTTATTTTTAAGTTTTTCTCTTTTAGAATATTTAAGATCAAATACTTTGTAAGATTCTTTGTAAATCTTGTATAGACTAATTGTCGGATTGGATTTTGGTTCTAACTTTTGTAATTAACTCGACTTGTCGATTTCAATTCTAGGAATCGATTCGAAACTCGAGTCGATTTCTAATATTTTGGACACAAATTAATACAATCCGAGTTGGTTTTCGATTCCAATATTAGGAATCGAATCGAATTGCCAAGAAATCGGAAATTGCGTTATTATATCAAGAATTACTATTTTTAGAATTAAATTTTAAGTTTTAGTTTCTTAGACAAATTCTATAAATTTTAAATAATTATTGATTAATTGTAGAAAATAATAATGCATTACTATAATATATTATCTATATCTATAAATATTATAGATTCTATTTAAAATTTTAAATATTAATATATAATTTGCATCTATAGATCTATAGATGCTATTTAAATTTTTAAATATTAAATAAATAATATTAATGCATAATTTGCATCTATAGATCTATAGATGCTATTTAAAATTTTAAATATTAAATAAATAATATTAATGCATAATTTGTATCTATAGATCTATAGATACTATTTAAATTTTTAAATAAAAAATAAAAAATATTAATGCGTAATTTGTATCTATAGATATTATAGATACTATTTATTTAATTAAAAGTCTTGGCAATTCGGATCGATTTTTTTGGATCGAGTTTCGATTCCAATCCTAGAAATCGATCCGAATACTCGATTTTAATTCTAGAAATCGAATCGACTTTTCGATTTCAACTTTTGGAATCGACTCGATCCGATTCGGATCGGATACTTAATTCGAACTCGGTAACCTAATCCGACGCAGTTAGTCTAATCTTGTATTTTTATTAGAATTTATTCTCTTAATAAGAATATTGCTTAAAGCAATAACTTTGTATATAATATATATATTATTATTAATTCTTGTATTTATATATAAAATATTTGTATTTTTAATACTCTATATATTGTTTTATTTTGCATTTTATGTTATAATACTTTATAATCTTTATATTTAAATCGTAAATTATTCTTAATTATATAAGAGCATTTATTATTTTTGCGTTATCTACTTATATAATTATTAAAATATATTTTTTGTTACTCTTTTTAATAAGTTAAGTTATTTTTTTTTAAATTTTGTTTTGCACAATTCTTTTATTATTTTTGCTCTTTTTTTCTTTATATTTTTCGGTATACTTTTAATTCTAATATTATAAATTATTATATTTGCGCGTTTGCAATACAAAATTGTTGTATTAAATACTTTTTTTACTTAAAAATTATTCGACTTTAAAGTCTTCTTATTGCTTTTGTTATTTATTTAAAAGATAATTATTTTCTTAAAGTATTAAATACTCTATATATTCTTTTGCGTTATTAATATTTTAATAGTTTTAAAATTGTATATTAATATTATTACTTCTATTGTACTTATTTTTTGCACTCTTTTTATCTTTTGTTTTTTCTTTATTTATACTATTATCTTTATTTATTTTGTAAAACGTCTTATTAAGAGTATCTAAAAAATACTTGTGCAATTCTTTATTTACTTTATTAATAATAAGTCTCTTGCTATTGTAATTTATATAACTTCTTTTTATATACTTTTTTTTTTATTCTTTCTTTTCTTTAGCTTGTTAATTGTTTTTTTTAGTTTTCTCAAAATTGAAGTTATATTGATATGTATTTTTTTCGGAAAAATATTGTCTAATTGTTGCGTTAACTTCTTTGTTAAAAAGAATTACTTTGTTAACGCTCTTAACAAAATAATTTCGAACACGTTTTTTTTCTTAGATTTATAGAGTTTCTTTATAATAGATATCTTTGCTTTTATATGCTTTGCAATTGATATTAATTTGCATTAAAATATCTTAACAATACTTCGATTATTTGTTAACATTGCGTTGATTATATTTATTTCCTTGTCAATCTAAATAAATTGTAAGCTTACTTGTTAATAAAATTATCTCTTCGATCTTCTCTTGTATAATAAGATTATATAGTATTGATTTTCGTAGATCTATTTCTTTCAAATTTCTTTATAAGCTTTAATATTAATTGTTAATCTATATATTTGATATTAAGAGAAGTAAATTGAATTAAATGTTCGCGATATTAAAATATAATATCGATTCAATATATTAATATTTTAAGATAAACAATTTTTTAAGAACTAAATTATATATTCAAAGTAATAGAAATACGCTAAAACTTTTTAAATTTAAATTAATTTTATTATAAATTTAATCGAAATCTACAAAAATTAATTTTAATAATTTAATACAATTTAGAAGCACTAAATTTGATCGAAGCATTTCTAGTAATTTTTAAAAGTTCGAATTATTAATATTTCGAAAGAGTAGATTTAAATTAATAAATATCTTGTATAATTAATTTTCTTAATTATCTTAACTAAAAAATAATAAATTAATATAACTTTTTTTCTATTAATATATTAATTTTGTATTATTTATTTGTATTATTAATAATAATTTACGCGAATAAAAACTAAATCAACTATTAATTATAGTCGAGATCTTTTTTGTTTTTAGCAAAACGCAAATTAAAGATATTTCTTTATATTTAATATATTTAAATAATTATATATAATAGAATATTTTAATATTTTTTGACAACTTTTGCAAACAATTTTTGACAACTTATTAATAGTTAAGACTATTTAAATATATTTGTTTTAAAATTTAATTTGTGCTTTAATATTAATCTTCTAATTTAATATAAATAAACAAATTTATCTCAAATCTTATACAAGATACTTTTGTTAACTATAATATATAATTATTATTCTTTATACTAAATCTTAATATTTATATATTATTCGATATATTTGTTTTTATTTTTTAGTTTAAGTAATAAAAAATAGCTTAAAATCTTATTCGATAATTTTTAAATATTTTTTCTTTTAGTATTAAATATACAATTAAAATTTTAATCGAATTAACTTGCAAATTAATTAGAATATAAAGTACTAAATAACAAATTGCGAAAAATAAAATTATTAAAGTTATCTTCGAATAAAGACGATTGTTAACTAGAAGTTTTTGAAATATTAGATATTTTGCAATCGAAAATAGTATAAACAATATTTTTAAGTAGTTGAAAGATTTTTTAACAAAGTAAAACAATAATGCAAAAAAGTAATGCAAGTATAAGATAAATCAAGCAAAATTTTATACTAACAAGTAATTATAATTTAATAGTATAGCAAATTGTAACTTTAATAAAATACTATAATTATACAAATCTTAAAATAGTAACTCTTAATATAATAACGTTATTTTCGATTCTTTAACAATTCGATTCAATTTCTAATATTAAAATCGAATATTAATTCGAGTTAAATTAAATTAATTTTAAATTAGTGCAAATTAAATTAGATTTCGAGTTGATTTCTAATATTAGAATTGTTAAGTTAAGTTGATTTTAATAGTTAAAATCGAAATTCGATTTAACAATTAATCTATTTTCGAAAAAAACTTTTAAAATATATATAAAAAAATATTGCAAAATACAATACACTTTAAATTAAAGAATTAATTATTTCGAATTAAATTAAAAAAATTATAAAGATATTTTCGAAAAAGCTTTTAAATACGCTTAATATATATAATTAAATAAAGTATTTAATTAATCTATAGAAAAGCAAAATACTGTATACAAAATATATATATAATATATTATAAAATAAGTTAATTGCGATACAAAAATATATCGCAAATATATTAAAGAAAAACTAGATATATTTTTTTTGTTACAATTCTAGACTAGATAGACTTCGCTCTTTAATTACTTTTCGAATCTTTGCTTTCTAGTCTAGACTAATTGTCGAATCGAATTTCGGTTTCAACTTTTGAAATTAACTCGATCTAACAATTCCAATATTAGAAATTGATTCAAATTTCGATTTTAACTTTTAAACTTAAATTGACGTCAAAAAATACTAAAAATTAATTTAAATCAACTAATTTTAATATATTTTAAACTATTTTAGTTATTCATTATAATAACTACTAATATATATTATATATATACATTACTTTTGTCAAAATATTGCGTTTTTAAAAAATTACTATTTATATAATTCGATTTTCGATTTCAATATTAGAGATCGATTTGACTCGACAATTTTAATATTAGAAATTGAATTAACTTTTTAATTTTAACTTTTGAAATCGATTCAATTTAATTCGAGTTGAGTATTCGATTCGAACTCGATAATTCGATCCGACGCAATTAGTCTATTCTAGTCTCAAATATACTACAAGTAATATCTAGCGTCTTAATATCTATAATATTTGTATCTATTTTTTGTATATAGTTAGTTCTACATAGCTAGTATTCTTGTTAATTAGCTATATACTAGCTATTATAATTCTAATTTTAACATAATATTAGCTATTGTTTTAGACACAATTTTGCGAATTGTACTCTAAACATATTTATATTTACTATCTTTTTTCTTTTTGAAACGTACTTTAAATATAGAGTTACTAAAATAACTTTAAATATAGAACTACTAAAGCAATTCTAGATATAAAATTACTAGAATAGATATTTTGCAAAATGTAATTAAGTTGCAACAATAAATATTTCTAAAAAGATTATACAATTTAACAATAATTAATTTCGCTAACTCTTTAAGTAAATGTTTTTTGGTTTTTATTGCACTAAGTTGAAAAAAATTCTACAAAAAAAATAGTTAACTTGCTAGAATAAATAAATAAATAACAAATTGTTCTAGCTACAATCTAGTAATTTTGCTAAAATAAAGAAGCAAGTTTACTAAAATTAATATTAATATTATAATATTGTTGTTTTTAGATAATATTTTTTTACTTTGTATAAAACTTACTACGCAATATAATATTTAAGTAATATTTGTTTTTAATATTAATAATTTTGTATTAATACTTATTAACTTAACAAAACAAATTAAATTATTTAATACTTAATTAAAACAAATATATTTAAACAAAATCTTTTATCTAAATTTATATTATTACTTAATATTTTGTTGTTTTTTACAATTATTAGAATTTACAATATTTGTTTTATCTTTTATAACAATATATTGCAATTTTGTTATAAAGAACTAGATATTTTAATTTAATTCTAAGTTTTATAAAAGTATTGTATTTTAAAATCGAACTAAATATTAACTAATTATTAGTATTTTGTTAATTTTATTAAAGTTATAATTGCGAGTTTTGTTTAATTAAATATTAGACAAGTTTGAGTTAACTATATTAAGCAATAACTTTTTTAAAAACATTAATGTATTTTCTTTATTTATTAAAAAATTAAAATATAAAATTAAAATTAAAATTAATTAATTTTTAGCTTATTAATTTCTTATTAATTACAATTGTTATTAATAAGAGACTTAACAAAACTATATAAAGTTTTTTTATTAACAACAACTTTGTTAAAAATATAATTAAAAATCTTAATTACTAAATTAATTATATTAATTAATTTAATTTTTGTGCAAACAATCTATTGCAACAAAAAACAAAACAAAAAAAATTATTATTTAATTAAAAGCAAACTTAATTAAAACTCGAATTATTTGTAAAAGCTTACAAGAAAAGCAAAATATCGAACAAGTTAAAAACAAAATATAAAAAAAGACAACTAAAATACTAATTAAGAAACAAAATAAATAAGTTAAGAAACTTAATTGTTATAAACAAATTAAATCTATTTTTTACTTATTATTTTGTCGAAATCTTAATAATAATAGTAACAATAATAATATATATTTTTACAAATTAAATTAACAAAATCGCGAATATCTGAAGAAAGTCTATAGAAATAGTTTATACAAAATCAAAAAATTGCTGCAAAACAATAATAAAATTTTGGATTTAATTGTATTTTTAAATAATTGCCAAAAATTTAATTAATAGTAAATAATATTTTTTGTTAAATTTAAAGTTTACTTTCGTATATTTAATATAAAAATATTTAAGTTTATATTTGTTGCAATTAAATATACAAAGAATATTTTTAAAAATATTAAACATTGTTTGTTAAATTAAAGTAACAATTTTGTTTAGTTTTATTAAATATTAGTTAAACTAATAACAAATTTCTATATTTAATTTAATAAATTTTATAGATAGTATAATTTTTATTATTAAACTTACTTTATCTAGTTTTGCTATAAAACTTTTCAAAATCTTTAACAAATATATAATTTGATTTATATTAGCAATAGCAAGTATTAAACTATCTAAAAATCAAAAAATATATTAATTTAATTTAAATCTAAACAACAAATTGTACAATAAATTTGTTAATATAATTAACGTTACTAATATCAATAATCTAATCTCTCGATTGCGCAATATAAATTTTAGAATAAAACAAAAGAAAAATTATTAATTGCTATAGATTAGTATATATAATAAGTTTATTACTACGCAAGCAATTAAGAATCGAAATATTATACGCAAATTTACAAATAAATTCGAAGTCTATAACAATAAATCAATTAATTATATAAATAAACAAAAGACTTTTTTAAAATAAAGTTAGTTTTTTAGCTTTGCTGCTTTAAATACTTTAAAAAAAATTAAGAAAAAAAATCTTTATCGAAAGTGTTTGCAATTAAAATATTGTTTTTATTATTCGAACGTTTTTTGCAAAAACAAATTAACTAAAATTAAGAAAAAAGCTATTATTAAGTTTAAACCTTATAATAATCTCGAATTAACAATATTTAAAGAAATAAATTTTTCTAATATCTTAAATAACAATTTAGATAGTTTTAACAACTTAAAAAACTAAATATTTTCGACAAAAGTTGCAATTTAAAATAAATATTAATACTTATATAAAAGAAAACAATAAAAAAGCTTAAAGTTATATTAGTTATATTTAACTTATATAATAAAGTTTTGCTAATTAAAGTTAAATTCGAATCTAATATTATTAATAGCAAATTATTTAACAATTAACAATTAGATTTTTATATTAAAGTTTATTCAAATTAAATTTATATATTTTTCGACAAATACTATATTAAAGTAATACTATTTATTAATATTAAAGTTTTTAATAAAGTTTTTATTAATAAAAAGTTTGTTAAATTTTATAAACTTCTTATTATACTATTTTAAAATTTTACTAGATTGTAATTTATTAATAACAAATTTGTCTCTAATATTATTTATATTGTTTAAGTTATTATTAATTTAATTAAATATATTAATATCTTATAATATTTAATAATTAAACTAAAACAATTTGTAATTATTTTTAATATACTTTAAATAAAAAAGTATAATATACAAATTAAAAATAATATATAATTTTTTAAATTTAATTTTAATTATTGTATAAAGTATTACTTGCTAGATTATTAATTATTAAAGATTTTTAATAATTAACGCAAACAATTAAAATATTTGTTTTCAAAATCTCTTAATAAAGTTAATATATATTAAATAAATATTTTTGTATTTTTGAAACTTATTATTAAAGAAAACTACAAAATAGTTATAATACTATTCGAATACTTTGTTATACTAAATTAATTAAAAAATAACAACAAATATTTAGCTTATACTGTAAACAATAATATTATTATAGATATTGCAATTATTATTTTCGATAATTACAACAAATTTTATATAAAATTTAAATAAAATTCTTCGAATATAAAGCAATTTAAGAAACAAATATATTCGAAATTTAAACAATAAATTAAGTTTTTTAATTTGTAAAAAGTTAACAAGTTGTTGTTAAATAAAAATATTAATTATACTAAAAGCAATTTCTTTAACTAAAAAAGTCTACAATATATTTTATTAAAAAGAAGAAATTATTAAAGTCTATTTAAATAATATAAAAGATAAAAATTAAATTTGCAATAGTTATTTATAGTATATTGTTTTTACTTTTATAGTTAAAAAGTTTAACAAAAATTTACGTATTTATATAAACTATAAAGATTTTAATACTTTAACAATTAAAAATTGCAATACTTTATTATTAATTTAAAAAATCTTGCAACAATTATATAAAATTAAATACTATAACAAGTTTAATATTATTGTTATTTTTAATAAGATTCAAATATATTTCGATAATAAATACAAAATAATCTTTATTATTTGATACAACTTGTTTAAATATATTATAATATATTTTAAATTATATAATATTTTAATTATATTTTAATCTTTTATTAATAAAAATTTTAGTTTTTATTTGAACAATTTTTGCACAATTTATATAAATAATATTTTAATCTATAATAATATTAAGAAGAAATATAAAAATTATATAAATAAAGTTCTTGCTAAATTTTATAATATAAATCTTTATTTAAATATTAACAAATATATTTTCTTTATTAAGCAAGTTAAATATTCAAATCTAATTATTATTATTAAAGAAATTTAAATAGATTTTAAGAAAATTAAATATAGTTTTAAGTAAAATACTTCTATTTGCATATATAATTTACAAAGTTTTTTAAAATTTGTTAACTTTTATTAACAATTTATGTTTAACTATTTAAATTTAATCAAATCTTTGTTAGTATTTAGTAAACTTAAAAACAAAAATTGTAATTTTTTATAACAGTTTAATAATTTTAAGAATTTTGTATTTAAAATTTTAAAAAAAAATTATTAATTAGTTTATTTTTTATTATTTCGATTTTAATTTAAAGATTTAGATAAAAAACAATATTTTTAATTTTGTAATAATTGTTATATTCTTGCAAATAAATTTAAATAAATTGTTTTGTTCGATAGTTTATATATTTAAAATTATATTGTTTGCGAAATACAATTACAAAATTTATAACAAAAAACTATTAATTATTGTTTATGCTTTTAAAAAATAATATTTAAAATATATTAATATATTTGTCGAGCAATTTATTAAAATTATTATTAACTATTGTAATTTAAAGCATTTTATAACTATTAAGTAACTTAATTGTTGTTAAGTAAAAGTTTGTTAAACTAAATTTTTGTTTAAATTTAATTTTAAAATTATTTATTAATTAAATATATTAAACGCAAAATTAAATAGTCTAATTAAACAATTGCAAAATTAATTTTTTAATAAAAACAATTTTTGCAATTAATTTTAACAATAAACAATCTTTAAGCAATATTACTTATAATCGAATATAGTTAAAACTATTATATTAATTTTGCTATTATTAAATATTATCTACAGTTTAGTAATAAAATTAGTTTGTTTATTTTAAAACTTTATTAAGTTTACTCTAATTATTAATAAAAGAATTATAAAAGCTTGCAAAAAGTTTACTTAAATCTTGTTAGCAATTAACAAAAATATAGAATTATTTATATTTTTATTGTTTGCAATACTTGTATTATTTTAACAAAACAAGTTTTATTTTGCTAAATCTTTTATTTTTATTTTTTTAATTGTTATTGTTATATTTACAATTTCTTATTTTATAGTTTCTTTATTTTTAATTTTTAATTTTTAATTAAATATATTTTAGCTATTTATATTTTAGCTATTTATATTTTAGCTATTTATATTTGCAATTTTTTTTATAATTTAGCTTTTATTTGTTGTTGCAATTAATTTAACAAAAATAGATTAATTGTCGAATCGAATTTCGATTCCAACTATTAAAATCGATTCGATCTAACAATTTCAACATTAGAAATCGATTTAAAATTCGAATCGATTTCTACTTTTTTAAAATCGACTCGATTCGATTTAAGTTAATATTCGATTTCAATATTAGAAATCGAATCAAATTGTTAAGAAATCGAAAATTATATTATTATATTAAGAGTTACTATTTTAAGATCTATATAATTATAATATGTTATCAAAATTACAATTTGCTATATTATTAGATTATAATTACTTGTTAATATAAAATCTTGCTAAATTTATTTTATATTTGTATTATTTTTTTGCATTATTGTTCTATTTTAGAAATTTTTTCTTTAAATTATATCGGCAATTCCGGGATCTCTACTTAGAAAGTGCCTGTTGCGAAAACTGCTAATTTGACTATTAGCTAGTCTAGGGTTTATTTAGCAACAAAAGTCTTGGCGCTTGCTTAATAGGAATCCAATTTTAATGTTCGAGATGCGTACAAACTCTCGCAATGCTTTGTTTACGTCTTTATTTGTTACTCGTTTATACTATAGTAATTTGTATAGTAGAATCGAACAATTTGAGAGATTTCTACGCGCGAGTTATGCGTCGACAAGAACGTCTTCATTGCGTAATTGTGTTGTGCGTATAGTAGTTGTAAATTGCGTTTGTAGATTGCGCTCGTAGACAAATTGCGCCCATTGTAAGACTTGACAACGTGCAAGATCAAATCTTGACAAAGCGCGTGTCAATTACGTGTCTGCGAATTCTGCTAATCGTAGCCCAATCTTGCGCTTAATTATGTGGAGCGAGCATATCGACATATCAACTAATTTGACTATTAGCCACAAATAGTACTATTAACAAGGGTTCCGGAATTGCCGATATACTTAAAGATATTGTTTATACTATTCTCGATTACAAAATATTTAATTTTTTAAAAATTTCCAGTTAATAGTTGTCTCTATTTGAAGATAATTCTAATACATCTATTTCTTGCAATTTGCTATCTAGTACTTTATATTTCAATTAATTTGCGAGTTAATTTAATTAAAATTTTAATTATATATTTAATATTAGAAAAAGAGAGCTTTAAGAAATATCAAATAATTTTTTAAATAATTTTTTATTACTTAAACTAAAAGACAAAAACAAATATATTAAGTAAGATACAAATACTAAAATTTAGTTTAAAAAATAGTAGTTATATACTACAATTAATAAGAGTATTTTGCACAAAATTTAAAATAGACTTGTTTATCTATATTAAATTAAAAAGATTAATATTAAAATATAATTTAAGTTTTAAAACAAATATATTTAAATAGTCTCGACTATTAATAGCTTGTCAAAAATTGTTTGCAAAAGTTGTTAAAAAATATTGAATTATTCTATTATATACAATTATTCAAATATATTAAATATAAAGAAATATCTTTAATTTGTATTTTGTTTCAAATAAAAAAGATCTCGATTACAATTAGTAATTAATCTAGTTTTTATTTATATAAATTATTGTTAATAATATAAATAAATAATGCAAAACTAATATATTAATAAAAGAAAAACTATATCAATTTGTTATTTTTCAATTAAGAAAATTAAGAAAATTAACTATATAAGATATTTGTTAATTTAAATCTACTCTTTCGAACTATTAATAATTCGAATTTTCGAAAATTACTAGAAATGCTTCGATCAAATTTAGTATTTCTAAATTGTATTAAATTATCGAAATTAATTTTTACAAACTTTAATTAAATTTGTAACAAAATTAAATTAAATCTAAAAGAGTCTTAATATATTTTTATTACTTTAGATATATAATCTAGTTCTTAAAAAATTATCTATTTTAAAATATTAATATATTGAATTAATATTGCAAATATTTTAATATTGCAAATATTTTATTAAATTTACTTCTCTTAATATTAAATATATAGATCGACAATTAATATTAGAGTTTATAAAAATATTAAAATTCTTTAAAATTAAGAACAAATTTTTTGAAGTTATTACTAATAATACAAGCAATAACAATACTTTTAAAAACAAACTTAATAAAGTCTTAAATCGACAAAAATTTTAATAAAACAAACAATAAAATTTTATTTTTTGTTTAATTTATATTATTAATTTGATAGCTTAAAACTTTATTGTAACTCTTAAATTAGAAGCAATTGTTAACAATATTGTTTTTTAATTAGAAAATAAACAAGTTTAGAATATTGCAAAAAATACAAACTTATTTATTATAATTAAAAAGATATTTGTTTGTATAATAATATAAAAAAATAATATATTTGCTAAATTTTATTTAGATTTGCGCTTTATTATTGCTATTAATAACTTGTTTTAGTACTTAATTTGCTTTAAAATCTTTTAAAAACAAAAAAATAAAAAATCTTAAAAACTAATACAAAATATTTGTATTTGTTAAAATTCTATTTATTTAATATTTTGTTGTATATATTAACTACACAACTATATTAATCTTTAAATAAAAAAATATTTAAAAATTCAAAAAATTTAATATATTTGATTAGACAAAAGCAAGTAACAATCGATTCAATTGCTTAATAATATATTAAATTCTTTTTATAAATATATTTTTATAGTTTTTTAAACAATTAATATTAGTATTTATTTAAAATTTTAAATATTTAATACAATATTTAATTATCTTAATTATTTAAAGAAACTATAATAAATTATAGTTGTTTTTTAAAAGAGATTATACTAAAAGTTTGTAAAAAAGCTTTGACAAAACTTATTAAATATTATTCAAAAATAGAAAAACTTAATAAAATATTATACAATTTTGTTAATATTTTAAATTTTATACAAAAATTAAGTCTTTACAAAATATAAAACAAAAAAAATAATAATAGTTCTATAAATTATAAGACAAAATATTAGATAAAATTTAAAATCTATTTTTGATATTATTATAATTTAGTTGTTGTTTTAAGAGCAAGAGCACAAAGAGCAAATATTGTTAAAAAGATAATACAATATAATAATATATTTAATTTTTAATTAATTTTTTTTATAATTTGACGCAAATATTGTAAGATTTTTATCTTAACAATTTTAATACTCTTATTTAATTTAAGACAAAGACAATAAATATTTTTGCGCTAATATTATAAAGAATAAATATTTAATATAGAAATATTAAAAAAAAAATACTTCGAACTATTTTAAGTTAACGCAAATAATTAGAGATATTTTTTTTTGTTTAGTATTATTAATAGATATTAAACAAACTTTTAGTCTTGCTTAAAAAATATATTAATAAAATCGATTTTAAATAAGTTTGTAAACAATTAAGCAAATTATAATAATTAAATACTATAATTATACTATAGATTTAAATTCAAAAAAGACTATTGTTAAATTGTAAAATATATATTGTAAAGTACAAGATAATAATTAGCAAATTAATAGAAATAAGAATTTTTTTCAAATAAAGTTCGAGATTGTTTTAAAAAAAAATTATTTATAGCTAGATTATTGTATAGAAGATTTTATATTTATAATATTATTATAAATAAACAAATATTATTAGCAATAATATAGATAGATAATATATTTAAAATAACTAAATACTTAATATTATATTAAATTAATATTTTTAACTTTTTAAGAATTATATTATCTCTAATTTTAATATATATTTAAATATAATAAAATTAAATAATTAAGTCTTAATAGCTTAGTAATAGTATATTTAATTTCTTATAATAATAACGCGCAATTTATAATATTGTTTAGAATAGTATTATAGTACTATCTAAAATTATATTATAGATTATATATTATTAATATAAAAAAACAAAAAAACAAAAAAACAAAAATTCGAATCTCTTTTAAAATATAATAATTTTCTTTTTGTACAATTTTTTATAAAATTATATAAAATAAGATTATTAAGCTCTTTAATTAGAGATATTAAATTAATAATTTAACTCTAATTATCTAGATAATTTAAATATATAATTATAATACACTTTTTAATTATTATATTTAATAGAAAAGAATACAAAAAATATATATAGCAAAATAATATATTTAATAGATAATATAACAAGATAATACAAATAATAAAGTATAATAATTAAAATAGCTTAAATTCTTAATTTCTTGCTAACTATTTCGAATTTTAATATAATAAAAATATTTAAACGTTAATTTTATTACTACTTATTATAGTAAAGTCTTAGATTCTATATTAATTGTTTTAATAATTACAAATTTTTAAACTTAATAGTCTTGCAATTAATATAAATAGCAAGAAGATTGCTATCTAAATATATAAAGCAGAATATTAGTATATATTATATAGAAACAATAATAATATAAATAAATAATATATTTATTAAAGAAGAAGTTAATTATAAAATTCTTAATAATTTTCTAAAAAACTAATAAAATCAATATTTAAATTCGATATTTTTTATTGTCTTTTTTGCTAACAACTTTATTTTGCAAGATTTTGCAAATTAATTTTGCAAAAAATATTTTCGAAATTAATAGATTATTAGTTTTCTAATATTTGCAAATTTTATATAGAACTATTGTTTCGAATTTGTATTTATACTTCTTCTATATTATAAATACTTAGTTAATAATAGTTTAATATATTATTTCTTTATATTATTTTTTATATATTAGAAGCTATCTTAATCGATTTTTTTTCTTTGTTACAATGATTTGCGTTGTTATATTTTTTTGCAATTTCTTGTCTTCTATTTTATAAACTAAATTAAATATATTAGCAATATATAATATATTAAATATATTATTCGAATATATTATTAATTTGTTTAATTCGAGTTATTAGAGTTTTAGAGCAAAATATATTGTTAAATTAAAAAATTTTAATACTAAATAAAAGAATTAACAATATAGAATACAAAAATTAACAAGTTTTGCAATTAAGTATTTAATAGATAATACAATAAAATAATACGCAATAGATATATATACTTGTATTTAATTTCAATAGTTAAAAAGTATATATTATACAATAATTAATATAATAAATATAATAATTTTTAGTTGTAATAATATTAAATAAAAGTAATATTTAAATTCTAATTCTAATATTAAATAGACTGATCGCGTCGGGTCGATTAATCGAGTTCAGATTGATTAATCGACTCGAATCTTGGCGATTCGAATCAACCCGACTCGAAAGTCTTGGCAAATCGATTCCTAAAGTTGGAATCGAAAATCGAGTCGGGTCGAATCGATTCCTAGAGTTGAAATCGAAATTCGACCCAAAAAAACCGACCCGAATCGCTAAGACTATTTAAATAATTATATTATAATTATTAATAGTCAATATATAGTCAATAATCAATATATTTTTAATAATATTTAATTATTTAAATTATAATAAGGTAATGCATTATAGTAATGCATTATTACTTTTTAAAAAGAAAATAATTAAATTGCATCTATAGGTTCTATAGAGTCTATAGATACAAATAATGCATTTTATTAATAAATTGCATCTATAAGATCTATAGGGTCTATAGGTGCAAATTATATCTTAATAT
>JAABUW010005724.1_pt1 | contig 15986 bp, 22 predicted proteins | sample 5560081 | NCBI WGS metagenome assembly JAABUW01 (sample SAMN10711882, study PRJNA513363) | rock metagenome | isolation source: Antarctica rocks | place: Antarctica: Victoria Land, Knobhead sud | reverse complement strand
TTACACCCATGTGCAGCTTGGGCAGCTCAGCGACCTTCATTGTCATATGAGCTGTGATGACTTTACATTGATGTACACATGAACACTGGTTGAAAAGTCGATTTGGCTGCTCAATTGATCACCTGAGGTTGCTTCTGTTCATGCTAGACCTGAAGACAACACACTCCCGCAAGCACAGCTGCTGGACAACATCATGCTGGACTCTGGGGGTGGCTGTGGCTGTCAGGGCCATCAAGGGCACGCTGGGGTACCTGCAGCCATGATGCGCTTCTGTTGCCAACCACCACAGTCCATTAAAAACAGGAGCCCATTGTTATGTGCCTGTGTGTGCCAAGAGGTGTTTATGTGTTGTTGAGAGATTGAGTAAGAGTGTGACATTGTCCAGGTGAACTCATCATTTTGGGCTCTGCAACTAAGAAGGTAGTGGCTCCACCCAGACAGCAAACAGACTGCTGCAGAGCTTACTTGCGCTTGAAGACGCTGAGACCCTTGTAGTCAGGCCTGAAGTCATGACCCCAGGCACTGACACAATGTGCCTCGTCCACAACCACTCTGCCCAGCAGCCCTTGGCTTGCCAAGCTGTCGAACAGCCTCAGCAGGTTGTCACTCTTGGCAACCTTCTCTGGGGTGATGAAGAGGACAGCAATGGGCCTATGGCCCCGTGTGGTAGCCCTCAAGTTGTCCATCACCTCACGTGACTCAGTCCACTGCTGTGAGCCGCCCAGGAAAGCACATGGTACATCAGCATTGTTCAGATGGAACACCTGTACAGCCAAGCTGCTTTACCTTATGCTGGTGGCAGGAATGCCTGTGACTGTCAAAAATTGCAGCTGCTGTGTAGCCGCATTGCAGCAATCAGGTTTGCTTTCGTTGCTTGTGCGGTGTGATCAGAACTCTATGCAGAATGCCTAGCTCGGGACGAATATGAGCTAACTTGCTGAGACCTAAGTGAATTTTGAGTACCTGATCTTGAATGAGGGATACTAAAGGGGAGATGACCACTGTGACACCATCAGAGAGCAGAGCTGGCAGCTGGTAGCACAGACTCTTGCCTGCATGGCAGTTAGTTCTTTTCAGCAGCACCTTGCATGCCTACAGCACAGAGCACTCACATCTCATGCTCAACATGCTGGCCACATTTGTACCAAAAAAAGCCTTTAGGGTCACAAGGCAACATGACTGGCTGCAAAGATGCTTGCTGCCCACATGCAGCGCTTTGTATGCAACAGAGGAAGAGCTCACCTCCGCCAGTAGGCATCAGCACAAACACATCTTTCCCTGCAAGGGATGCATTGATGGCCTGCTTCTGATTGGCCCTGAAGGTCTTGGTGCCAAAATTGCGAGCCAGGACCTTTTTCAGCTCATCACTCCAGGGAAAGGTGGCGTCCCAGCGCTTGTCTTCCAGACCATCATGCTGGTGACATGTTGCAAAGCCCTCTGGCTCCCCAGATGCAGAAGCACGCAGCATGGGGTCTGGTTCTGGCATACCCATGTCATCTCTAGGGGCTGGATCTGGTGCATCGTACGCAAAGCTGCTGCTGCCAGCATATGCTGTGGAGCCCTGACCTTGCTTCTGTTGTGTCCAAGAGTTGCTATTGGCTGCCGCTGTGTCCCAAACATCTGTTGAAGGGCCGCAGTTTGTCCACAGGGATGGTGCTTGCACAGCCTTGGCAATGCTGGGCTGCCAGTTATTGCCCTGAGCCGGTTGAGAACTAGTCCCACTGCTGTGAGGTGCTGCCCTGCCTGATGTGTTGGCATTGCCCAGGTTAGCAGGAAACGCCTGTGCCGGCCTGTGCAAGCTGGCTGGTGTGCCAGAGAAGGCATCTGGTGGAGGTCTGCTGTGCTGTGACCCTGCTTGAGCTGCTTGCAGCTTGTTCTTGAGGTCCATGAGGGATCTGCGCTCTTCCTGCAGGGCTGCTGATTGCTTGGGATCCACTTGAGCATCTAGAAGCAGGCTGCCAAGGTCAATAATCCGTTCTTTGATGCCTTCTAGACCAAGAGCAGCTGCAGGATATTTGGGAGGTTCTGATTGCATGCCTGACAGGAATGAGCCAGGGCCTGCTGGCGCCAGGGCAGGTGGCAGCGTGACAGGTGGCGTCGAGACAGGCACAGCAGAGCTCCTGACAACAGCTGCTGCTGCGGCAGCTGCAGGCCGTACAGCATGCTGTGGGTTGGGCTGCTGCTGGGCAGGGCCTGGCCTTGCTGCTGGCATCACAGGTGGAGAGACTCTGTTGAGGTGCTGTGACACAAGCTGATCAACATCCACGTCATCAAGACCGCTTTCATCCTCCCATGCGGGCAGCAGAGCTGCTGGTGCAGAGGCAGATGCTGGCTGGCTTCTCTGCAGTGGACACAGCAACATTATGCTGCAAACTGTAGCATAGGATGCACATACAAAGGTAGCTCTTGATGCGGTCAAGATCTACGTCGATAGGGAACAATTACCTGAACAGGATTCAATGCACCCATATTGTGAGGAGGCCTATAGAAAGCAACAGCCTTTGTCAGACGCTGGTGAATTCTGTATCAATAGCAAGCCTGAACTCACCTGGGCTGTCCCAGTGGCTGCGCTGTGATTGTGCCTCTACCTGCTGGACCTGCTCACATGCACAAGTAGCTGTGAAGGGTAGATAGGCGCAATGATATGTTTGCTACACAACACATGTGTTGTTGTGATTGCCTCGAAGCACAGCTTACCAGATGACTGAAGAGAAGGCACAGCGCGGTTGGCAAGCTGTGATGTAGCCTGCAGTCCCTACAAACAAAGGCCAACACTTGATGTCGAAGGGCAAGCCATGGAGCCTGAGAACACAGAAGACATGGCCAACCTGCTGACCAGTGTGCTCATGAACTGACTGGAAGGTGTGCTGCATGGGAACTCTGTAGCACACAGCTACGTCAGCTGCGTAAACTGCAATAATCAGTGTCAAAACTTTTGTGATTGCAGCACCTGCTGTTAGCCCCAACAAATGTTCTGGGGTTTTGAGAAGGCAGAGAGTACAGACAACCCCAAGTGCGAGCTGTTCTGTCAGCTCTCAGCGTGGACAAGTGTTGTTCTAAATTTTGCTGTACACCTCTGTTGGCGTTCGGCTGTTGAGGCATGACAAGTGGTCATCCGAGCTGGAACTCCTGTGGCCCTAGATCATTGCTGCCAACTTCAGCCCGGCCAGCTGCGGACACCGAGCTCGAGCAACTACACCTTTGCGATCAGCTTGATCATAGGCTTCCGTACACCATATCACGATTCGCAAGCTCTGTTAGAGATAGTCTGTCTGCAATGGACTACTGCTACCGCAAGCACACTGAGCAAAGTCGTGTTTGCGGCGTTCTTGTGGCTGCACCAGCAGAAGCTTGTCATTTAGGTCAAGTCCAACTTTCAAAAGGCTCAAACGCAGCAATGGTCTGCAAATGGCAATTGCAGCGTCAGGCCGCCTTGTGATCAAGCACTGTCTTCCTTCGGACAGGAAGGTCTTCTCGCTTTGCTAAAGCGCAATCTGTGTGTCTGCAACGTTTGTCGCTTGTCTCGGTGTACTCTCTGATGTAAGCACTGATCAGAGCAGCAGAACAGGTTTGCGGTACTGACTATGATGTCGCCATCTTTAGCCTAGAATGCTCGCATCCTCGATCATCCTGAGCTTGGGTTTTCCGTCTGTCACAGCATGCTCCAAATCTCAAAGCAGTTTTAAAAGCAAACCCTTCAGCACTAGGCCTAAGTGTACCCACGAAAAATGGCGAGTGAAGCAAGGCCAGCGTCAGCTAGGCTGAGGGCCGTGAAACACAGGTAGCAAAATGTAAACAGGCTGCTCCAATGCTCCTGCATCACACATTTTACTTGAGGACCACCTCTTGCAGTTGCTTGCACTGCTGTGTGCAGAGTTCAGCAGCAGCCTTCCCTGCTGTCAACAACTACATTTGAGTCCTTGCAACTGCTTGATGAGGAGTTTACTGTGCCGTGGGCAGCAGCTCTGTCAGCTACTCTGCTTCAAGCGGTGCAAATAGCGGCCTACGCTAAACAGCAACAACCAGATGACAGCCAGCGTCACACAAGCACCTCAAGTCCACTACATCCACTTATGGCTTCAGGATGCTGTCCTGCTTGGTGTCAAGGCAAGCAGGCAAAGCCTCAAGGGCATGCAGACCTGCAGCAGCAACCCACTACTCAAAGGGTGGCCCTGTTGATAGCCAAAGCAGCTCAGTATACAGATGAATATGAGCAGGTCACATGGCAACGAAAACATTTGCCTTTGTGGCTCTTGACATCTGTTGTGCTCTACATCCTTTTATGACATCGCACATCTTGGCCTAGGCTCTAATGCAAAACTCTGCATGGCAACTTCAGACATGTTGCACTCCAGGTGCCATGCCACACCTTGAGGCATTTCTCAATACCGGGTGATTACATACACTGCATTTGCTTGGCAGGTGGTCAGCACAGGACTGCTTGAACAAGGAGTTGTACCTGAACTCCACTTGGCCTGGAAGGCAGCATTTCATGCTGCAGTGTCTGCCGTCTACCTGTCTATGCAGCTCAGGGTGCACGACGCAATGTGTGATGCCCTGTCTGAAGCAACCCACATGCCGCCAAGAAGCCAGCAGAAGGCACTTTCACATGAAGACACAGCCACTGCAAGCAGCATCAGCGTGCTCGCTCAGTCACAGGCGCTGGCAACGCCTGAGCAAGCTTCAGTCACAGAGGCTGCCGGCCAACAGGCACAGCAGCCAGCCCACATCAGTACTGAACATCAGCCCGTCAGGATTGTCAAAGCTGCATGGCTTGAGTTCTCACAGCACCACAAGCGCAACTCAGTGTCGCCACTGCCCTTGCAAGGGATTGGAGCAGACAATCAGCCAATGGCAGACTTGTCTCCTGATACAGCTGCTATAACGCCTCAAACGCTCACAGGTCATCAGCAAAGCATGGCAGATCTTCCTGTGTCTCTGGTTCTGAAGTCATGTGTCAGGTAATGCATGCATTTTTGCATGCATTCATGCATCTGTGCATGCATTCTTTCATTCCTTCCCTCATGCATTCATAAGTTTGTTAACTCTGTACACAGATGTCACGGCATGTTGTTTGATGGCATCACAACCGGGTATGCCTGAATGCTAGTTCTGTCAGAGCACATGCACTAGCACTACACACCAAATAGGCGTCAAGGGTCCCGCTGACAGGATGAGTGAATCCCGCCTTTTCTAGCTGGCCTGCTGCTGCTTAACAATGCAGCACCGTGTGGTCTTTCATTAGCATGTGAAGTGCCTTTGTATGTGATGTCGGCCATCAAGCTTTGTGGGTTGAGGCTGCAACACAGGTTCAAGACAAGAACATTGATGCGTGTAGTGTTGTGGAGCAGCTGCAGTGGCATCAAAACTCAGTGCAGCAGTGGCCGGCTGAGCTGCGCAGCATATACTGCCTGGTCATCTTGAAAGCCATCAGACAGACCTTGACAGCTCAGCAGCAGGGATGCATCTTGGCTGACGCCACCGCCAAGCAATTGTGCCAGGCTGTTGGCTGCGCAACTGGCCTGGGGAACATTGCAACAGACATCTTGCAGGCCAATGCTGCTTGGGAGCAGGCATGTTGCTCTCATCTTGCTCATGCAATTTGTAGCATCCAACTTGGACATTGCACAATCATTTAGCAACCGTACTGGCTTGATGCATTGTATGATGTGCAGCGTGCTTGTGCAACACCTGCAAGTGACCTGGCGTGGGAGTCACTCAGCCCCATCAGCAGTCGGTGATCATGTGAAAAGTGCAAATGTACCTCAGCAGACTGCCATACATTGCAAGCCGAGTACTGCTGTCAGTCCTGAAAGCACTTGGTAGTCTCCGTGCAGGATGCTGTACTGTCCCAGATGCTTGACCAGCAAGCACAGTGCAGAAGCCAAGAGACAGAGGTGGTATCCACGCTCTCCAACAGCGTTGTGAGACTTCACCTGGATGCTGTGAACGCAGTTGTGTTGGCTGGTGTTGACAACACCCAATGGCATAGCTCCAGAAAGCCGTTGACTTGGCCAGATGCTCCAGGGTAAGGTCTGCAGTATATTCAATCCATTCTTGCAGGATGGCAGGGCTCTGAGAAGTCTCAATTTGTTCTGCGCTTGCTCACAGTTCTCAACCAGACGCAAGTCAAGCCTGGAGCATTTGGAGCATAGGCTTCTGTTTGCATGAAGATGCATGAATACAGATACAAATGCAGGTTGCTGTCATCCACATCTCTCTAATCAGCCAAATGGTCTCTAGCTGTCACAGCCATGTGTGCGTGCTGGAGATCAACCATGCTGTTTCAACATTCATGTTTGCAGCCCTGCCAAAACACCATACGCTACAGGCAAGTTGTGAATGTCTTGCATGCTGCAGGCATGCTATGCGGCTTTGGCGACAAATGTTGCACTCCCTGAAGGAGGCCCTGCTGAGCAACTGTCCTGCAGTCATCGCCCAGGACGTGCTTGGCAGAGCCTTGCTTGAGGGGGTGCAGAGCATCAACCTGAGATACTCTCAGCTGCAGCCGTCTGAGCAGTGGCAAGCCCGACTTGCAGCTGACAAGTGGTACATTGCTGAGACCTGCCAGCTGCTGAGTCAGCCTTCAGATAGTGTGCACAGGTATGATGCCTACCAGGACAGAACTCAAGATTTGCATGTCACCTTGGGCACAATGTCACTCCTGCCTTGTGCACGCCATCCTCAATGTTGACTGCATGATGTACAACCCATACATGCCCATCACCAAGAAAACATCAGCATACACCAAAAGCATCACAGGCCTGGTACAAACACTGCACTGATATTTGCATGCAGGACCAACAAAGGAAAGCTTGAGGAAATTGCATGATGTATTGGCTCACTGCTTGCTGTATGCATGCTCCTGGTACACTGCCAGAGCAGCTGCAACTTTTCACAGCATGTTGTACTGCTTTGACATACTCATAGACAGTGCTGAGTGTACAGGTTGGCTCCTGACGTGGTAGCTGCTGTGAGTGTTGCTTGTCAGCAGCTGTGCTCACCAACAGCACTGTCAGAGCAGCAGACCGAATGTAACACCCCTGAAGGTGAGCGGTAAATCCTGCTTTGCTTGATGAGACGCTTTGCTGTGAAAAATGCACTCATATCAGTACATTTGCGGCTATGTCTATGTGCTTGATCTTGTTCTTTGCTTTGCAGATCCATGGAGCTGGCTGTCAGCTCATCAAGCCTGAAGACTTTCCTTGGTAGATTGGATCTCAGATACACATCCCCAAGGATACACTGATTTGCAGAGCCTGGTGAAGTGCCTGGATCATAGGTGCTGTGATAAAGCCAGTATGCAGTCATGCAAGGCTGTGTTAGGCTGCGCAATGCATTGAAATGCATCTCGGAGACTATCATTACAGTCAAGTACAACCGCTGACGTCAATAGCTGCTGAAAAATCAACGTAGCAGTACGCAGCGTCTGCTGCTGACTGTGACATCGAGGCTGTCAGCTCATCAAGCCTGAAGAGTTTGTCAGCAGCAACTGATGGCTTGCCGGATTGAGATTGAGTGCTGTAGGCAGCAGCTGCATTGTTCTTCTGTTTGATTCAGCAATGATTGGGATGCATATGCCAGATTCCGCTTCAAAGTATGCATACACTTATCACCAAGACTCCACTGTACTCACATGCGTTGCCTGGGTGGGGGAAGGTTCCGTTTGTACAAGAGCAAGGATCAGTACTTTGTTGCGCCCATCAAACAAGTCGACGTTGATCAAATTCGGTCAGGTGTTTCATGTGGAACTCTCTACAGGGCTTAGTGCGGCACAGAACAGAGCTGAATGAATGCGAACAAGCAACAGAGGCATCAGCTTAGTATACCCCGTCAACAACATCAATCACAACATCAAAAATAATATAACACAGCAGGCACTGAGCTCTATTACGCAGTACAGACACACCAACAGACAGTTGTCTAAAAAACATCAAGATCATGTTGGACAAACCAACATGAAACATCATCAGCACTAATTTGCACTGACATTATACACCTTGTACACCATTTGATGGCATTGCTTGCCATGTGGTATTCTGAATCCTTGTGCTCTTACGCTCTGTCAATCTCTTGCACAGCAGCGGGCACTCCTGGCTTCAGCAGGTCAATCAGGTTTGCCATAAGAGTATCAACATTGCTCTTGTCGAAACACATAGGTGGCTTGATTTTGATAACCTGGTTGTGATGGCCATCAGTGGACACCAAAACTCTCCTGGCCTTCATTGCTTCCTTGACAAATTTTGCAGTGCCAGGTGCAGGCTTTTGTGAGTCAGGAATGACCAGCTCAAATCCCACAAACAGACCCATGCCACGCACATGGCCTATGCATGGGTAATCCTGCAGGCAGACATAGATGGTAACCAAACCTTGGTCTATTGTCACAATCACGATATGCAAAGATCGTAACAGTGAGGCTGCAGTTTCTGCTGAAACAGCAGGAGAGAAACAGTTGCAACTTCAAGATATAGTGCGGACACATCTGGGAGCTTCAAAACTGGTGTTGCAATTGACACTGCAACCCATCGCTTGATGGCAGCCTACGTGATGATGTCATTCAATGATCACAATTTTGTGCAAGTATTGCATCATGAGATAGGAGGTGTACCTTTTGTAGAGCCTCAAGCTGGTGTATGAGGTACGTGCCAACCTGGTGTGCATGCTGCTGCAGCTGATCCTCTTCAATGGCTTCAAGGACAGCAACACCTAAGCACCCAAGCAAACGACAGCAAATTTTGACAAGATCACAGCACAGCATCTCAAATTAGACATGCCAGTGGATACACGCTGCTTCTGATGTACGGATTGAAGAGTGCGCACGGCTATGTCTGACATGGCTTCATGCTGAGGGCGCTGCAGACAGTATCACTTCACCAACTTGGGAGCAGATAATGCATGCAGATTTGAAAGGCACAGTGACAGGCATTGTCCGTGCTGACTTGTTTCAAATACAATCATACTAATCATTACCATTATCCTATTATTGCCATCATTGTCACTATCAGCATCATTGGTAGCGCTCACCAGCAGCAGCTGCACCAGTGCAGCCACCACATGTGTTGAAGTACTCCATGCCATTGCTGAAGCCCTGGGCCAACTTAGGGGTCATGACCACGGCCCCCATGGGGAAGCCATTGCCAATGGGCTTGCCTAGGGTGACCATGTCAGGCACCACTGACTGGAGCTCAAAGCCCCAGAAGTGAGAGCCCACCCGCCCAAACCCACATTGTACCTATGGCCAACACCCTGAAGGGCTTTCGGTGAGGACAATGTCGCATACAAGAAGAAGGCCCAACTGGTCGTGAAAATGTTGAGATGTTGATGTTGATAAGATGAGTAGTCTTGAGTAGACGTGTGATGCCAATGGTATGTTGACTGTCAATGCATGGATTGAAGATGCACTCATTGCCATATGTGCTAAACTGACATGACATGCCTTGCAGCTGCTCGTCCTCCACCGGTGCGTCAAGATGATTCCATGCTTTGTTGCATGCACACTCATGCAAGGGACCTGCCCTGTTTGACAAACGCTGGTCTTGTATGGCACAACATAGCATGTGACAAGCTTGCATCAGACATCACCAAGCCGAGTGCAACTCTGTAGTCACAGAGCAGCAGCAACGCAGCAGTTCAGCCACGTTGCAGTGCAGATCCCACACCCAGACACCAAGCAAGACCTTCCCAATTGAGACAGGTCTGCAGGTGAATTGTAGATGCCATGAGCTGCTATATCGCACCTCATCTGCTATACAAACGGCTCCGGCCTGGTGCATGACATCATACACCTGCTGCAGATAGCCAGCAGGCAGCACCACCTGACCCCCACATGACAGGATGGACTCACAGAAGAAGGCAGAAATGTGACCTCCAACCTTGTGAGCTGCATCCACAGCTGCTTGAGCTGCTGCCCGCCCATCCAAGTTGTGACCCCTGCATCAACCACGGCCATCAAGCATTGCGTGTCACTGTTGCAGTGACAGCTCAACACTCTGTCTCATGGTGTATGAAACTCATGCATTTAGGTTAACTGGTGTTAGCTGGCTGCTACACGTCTGGGTCATGACAATTGAGTAAAGTCTGTAACTGAGCATGCATGTCATTCTTGCAATGAACGATAGACTCTCAGCACAAATGCTGGGCCTGGTGATCAACAGTGTGCCTGAGCATGCATTTGCATTCTGGTGACAGCAACAAAGTCAGATGTGCAGACTTTAAAGGTGCAATTGGAATTGACTGTGGCCCACAGGTGTTGCAACAAAGAGTCTGTCGCAGCATACAAGAGTCTGTGACCTGCCTGAAGACGTCAGGGCAGGGCAGGACATGCACATGGGGGGGCTTGCCCATGCCACCAGGCCCATCAAACTTGTAGGGGGACAGGTCAAGGGTGGCTGTGGTGTGACCATGATAGGCTCCTTCCATGACAGCCACATGCCACGCTCCTGGTCTGTTTGCTCTGGCTACACGCAGTGCTAGGTCATTTGCTTCTGAGCCTGAGCAGACTGCGTACATCACCTGCATAGGGACATAGGGGTGTGGACTGCTGTGCTGATTGATGTGATTGATTATTTGGTGGATACCATGAGACGCCATTGAGCTTGTGGTTCCTGCTTGTAGTTGTGCTCACTACAATGGGGCACTTGGACGTAGATGCACAGTGATTGTTGCTGCAAGGTGTGTAGGAGCTTGCATCAAACGGCTAGGCCATTTGGTCATCTGGTTACATGTGGCCAGCTGAGGCTGGTACAGCGCCACGCTGTGCAAACCTGCAAGGGTTCTGACATCTGGTGCATACCTGCAGCGGTTCTGGCATCTTTCTTGTGATGCCTTCTGCCAAAACAACCAGTTTGTCGTGCAAGTATCGGGAGTTAGTGTTGAGAGTTTCTAGCTGCTTTGTCACTGCTGCTGTCACCTGCAAGTCACACTGGCGACAAATAAGGCCCAAACCAAGCTGGACTTACTTCAGCAGCAACTTTCTCTGTACAGTGCCTAGCACTGGTCCAACACCTGCCTCCAGCTGAGAAGACTTGCATATGTGCGGGCATACAACAGATGGATGAGAATTGAGCAGAAACTGGGCACCTGGGCACTGGCTTGATCAATGCAGATTGTAGTCTTGTGCCATGACTGTGCCAAGCTGTACCTTGGGATGACAGTGGCCCACATGTGCCACATTATTACAGCAGTCTAAGTATTGATTGCCCTCAGCATCATAGAGGTATTGGCCTCTGCCTCGTACGATGTATAAAGGTTCATCAAAAGAAAGGGCTGAGTTTGGACCAATGAGGACGCTTCTTTTGGAGGCAACTTGAGCGGTGTTGAACCCATTACCCTGCAGGCCAGGCAGTGCGCAACTTAGCCACTTAATAACATTCCGTACTGGCATTTGCATGGGACAGACTGCTGGCCTGCTTTGTGGTCATTGTGTAGTAGCAATACCTGTGAATATGGGGAGCTGCTGACGACATCTCCTTGATGACTGCTCTGTCCTGCTGACGTGACAGCGTGACTTTCGCAGCTCATGCCGTTTTCGAGGGACTTGACAAGGCCGTTGTCTGCTGTCGCAACATTCCAACCTCTAACACTTCTCACAGTGGATTTTTGATGCAATTAGATGCAGATGCACGTGCTTTGGGTGACTAGACGTGTATACGGGCTCACCTGCGGCACTTGACTGTACCATACGATCTGCGGAATATTCCTTGTATACGGGCAACTTTGCCCCGATGATCAGATCAGATCAGAAGCACGGCAAAACAGATTCGCTTGCAGGCTCCGCAAGAATGTCAGGAGATGTTTCCGCTTGTCCGACACGAGTCAAAACAAAAGACCGGTTTCGGACGGGACGTGTAACGCTTCAATAGTATGTGCACCCGCTGATGTCTGACTCTGCGATTCGAAGCAGGTCCGCAGTGCTCAAACGATCCCGGCGAACAGTAGACTGCACTCGTGCATCGTGACTTAGGACACAAAAGCTGTCTATGCATCATGCCTCAGTCAAAGCAGGTTGAGCACTGTTTACGTAAAATTAGTAAACTCTGTGAGTCTTGTTGTAAATCAGCACTGCGATCCAGAGGCTTTGGCTATGCTAAGCACCGGTCAAACTTTATCACACGCTGCCCGATTGTCATCGACGCGACCAGCTTCGCTACGTTGGTTGTGTCGTCTGGCTTCACATCCTCACAGGCAGTCATGTGTTAGCAGCATGTCTGCTATTCAAGCACAGGTGCGTACAAGACGCCAGCAGTACCAAACATGAATCATGGGTTACGCTCATGATGCAATGTCGGCGAAACATGCAGGGCCGTCAATTTGGGCCATATCCAGTCGACAAGTCACAGACGTTTGCAGAGACCAAGCTTTCCTTTGCTTTTGTCAATCTCAAACCGGTAGTGCCTGGCCACGTGTTAGTCAGCCCAGACAGAGTGGTGCAGAGCTTTGAAGATTTGGAGCCTGGTGAAGTAGCAGACCTGTGGTGAGACAGCTGCATGGTTGCCTCCAGCATGCATGCATAAGGTTTTGTCTTGCTTAGGCAGCGCCGGCTGTGCTGCACAGGTTGCTGGTGCAGAAGGTTGGCAAAGTCATCAAGCCTCATTTCAAAGCTGCCTCACTCACTTTTGCAGTCCAGGTAAGGTCTTTGCTGCTTGTATGACTGGCCTTCTGCTATGCATTGCAACTTGTTTCCCTGCTGCAATTGCCGCTATCATGACAGCCCTGAAAGCTGCAGCGCTTGCTGCATATGCTTGCCCCCCCATCTTTGTACACAGACCTGGCAACATCCAGCAATCTGCATGACATAAGACGGCCACTCAACCAGCAACATGCCTTATGTACTGTGCTCAGTGCGACTTCGCACATCTTGTCAGTGCTGTGCTTGCACAATCTGTAGTGTGTTATTGTGTGAAGCTTAGTCTGGGTCCGGTGTATGAAGCTTAGCCTGGATGCGTTACTTTTTCATCCATGAGACTCCTGAAATCGCATGTATCTTGCACAGTCATGTTTTGGCAGCGCTGGCTTACGCCAACATGCAGGCTGATTCGCTGCACTGGGACTCACAAACCTGATGGCATGTTGACTGCAGGACGGCCCTGCTGCTGGTCAATCGGTCCCCCATCTGCATGTGCACATCCTGCCTCGCAGGGAAGGAGACTTTGCCAACAATGATGAAGTGTATGATGCCATAGATGACCAAGCTAACGCTTACAGACCCAAGTGAGCTACAGTCTTGCCTGCAATGCATTTGCAGCCATGCACTTCCTGAACATTTAAGGCAGCATGTCATAACCCCCCTCAATTTTCTGTCTCCACCTGTGGAGCTGCTTTACTCAGCAGGCAAGCTTGCCTAATAAGAGCAATCCCCAGACAGCGTGGGCGTATGCAGTGCATGCAGTTGGCTAATAGTTGCCTGCAGCCTTGATACAGACAGTCTTGACTGCCTCCATGACGACCGTTTTGCTATATTGCAATTGTAAGGCTCTACGTATCAAGCTTCTGCTGTGTGGTTGCCATGCATGTGCTACATGGTGGCACAGAAGATTCAAGGCTATCAACCAAATTTTGCTGAACAGGGAAGCATCAGGCCAGAAACTAGACATGGAGGCTGAGCGGCGCCTCAGATCACCAGAAGAAATGTCAGCAGAAGCAGCAGAGCTCAGAAAAGCCATGTCTGCCTTTGATCAATAGCACAGCTCGATTTTGTACCGCCACCTCTAGCAGCTCTATTCCACGCTCCTTCTAATTTCGCTCAAGCCATATCACCAAAGCTGCTGTGCCTTTGGGGCGTATGCTGTTCAGCTCCAGACAGACAGTTTCCTTGAGACGCACTTTGCCTCACAGCCAAACCTTCCATCACCTCTGCAGGTCTGCTGTTTCTGTTCTTCCACCCAGCAGCACCTATCTCTGCACCACCAATGGTTGCACTTTGTTGGCAGCCACATACACCATTAGACTCACCCTGAGCCATCCTGTCCTTGTAAGCTCTGCTGTCACCAGAGAACAGACGCTGTCTGCTGATCCAGCTCTTACCAGGACAGCTTTTGCAACAAAGAGCTGCTTAGGACAGCCCTTCGGACGAATATTATCAGCTGTGCCCATGGCCCGACAGTCAAGTCACAGCGTGCATAGCACAGCAGCATGCAGAGCATATGTGGGAGAAGCTACGCCAGCAGCTGGTGAGTACCACTGCGATGACTTTAAGTGGGAGGATCTGAGGCAAGAGGCTGAGGCACTGCTGTCAGCTCGCAAGGCTCACCATCAGGTATGGGTCATCAAATCTAGGGTCACCAGGGTCTAGCTTGCTATGGGACGTCATCACTCAAACTGTGTGCACTCTTGTGCTCAAGCCATATGATTGTGCATGTAATGTTCTCTCGGTACCTTGATGAAGTCACACAAGGCAAGAGACAAGTCCAGACATTCTGAAAGGAACTTTAATGCAACCCACGCGAAGCGGATTGTTACATGGGGGAACAGTCTGCCCAAGCTTTGAAGTCACAGCATGCTTGTGGGTATGCAGGATGGCAGAGGTGCAGCAAAAGTTAGTCAGCCAAGTGACCCCCAGTACAATCTCAAGTTGGCATCCAAGCCTGTGCACTCTGACCTGCCTCAGCAGCAGCAGCAGCAGCAGCAGAATGAACATATCATTCATCCAGAGTATGACAAGGGCTGTTGGGAAGCTTTCCATGCACGTGACAACGCCACTGCACGGTTCTACAAGGAGCGCAGGTGAGTGCTGCTGCAGAACAGCCTCGCCTTGCTCCTGCCTCAGGAGCTGTCAGGCATGCCGTTTGTTTTTCGCTTTTCATTGACTGGCTCACAATATGATATTTTGCTTTCGCAAAGTGTAGCATGATGATGGTGCAGCTGCATGTGTCTTCAGGCAGTAGCTGACCTCCATGAGCCAGTGCCCAAGATATGCACCACATGCAAATGCAGCTGGCCCAAGTGGTGTGCTGCTTTTGTACCAGGCTGTGCACATTAGTCACATACTAGCATCCAATGCGTGTCTGTGCATCATGTGTTGGTGGAACATACACGTGGCATGCAGGCAGCAGTCGAGCTGGTTGACGTGTGTCTCATCAGAGATACCACATTTGTGAAACCTCTGAAACATCACCTTCCAAATTGTGCGCAGGTACCTGCTGTTGGAGTTCTCTTGCCTGACCATCAGTCAGCCGCCACAGCATTTCATGGAGATTGGCTGTGGCTGTGGATCATCCCTGCTGCCTGTCCTCAAGGCCAACCCCACTTGTACCGTGACCGGCACCGACCTGAGCCACACAGCTGTGGACATGTTCAAGCGCGCTGCAGCCAAGGCTGGCATTGCCACCCACCGCTTCACTGGCTATGCTGCTGACAGCACACAAGCAGATGCTGTCGGCGCTGCCAAGCCTGACTTACAAGGTGAGCTGTGGGTGTGAGACAACTGGCATGCTTTGCAGTGATGGACAGTGCTCTATAAAGGCTATTTGCTGACGGCACGTACGCACATGCTGCCTGACTAGTGGCTATAAAGTTTATCAAAAGAGTAGACTTTATATGGTGCATACTTTGCACTGCCAGCCATTGATTGAATTGGGTTGCTGCTGATGGGTCAGAGCTGCTGCTGATGATGAGTCTGCAGAGTCTGCCCATGCCTTGTTGGCAACAACTTTCCATCCAACTTCTTGCTTTTGCTCCCCAAGCCACCCCCACACCCTGGTTGCTGTGCTGTAATCACTCATGAGCAGTCAAGCAGCAGGAGCTACAGATGTCATTGCTTAGTCATTACAGCATGTTGTTTTGTTTCAGGCGGCTGCTCATATTTGCTGTCCTTGCAGACAAGCTGCCTTGTGCTCATGCACTGTCCCCAAATCCAGTGGTAGGTCCCATGGCCCGATGTCTGTTGCCATGTGTGTGCTGCAGGGTTGGCAGATGCAGCTCTGCTCATCTTCACGCTGGCTGCTGTGACCCCAGAAGAAATGCCTGCCATGCTGCATACTGCTTTTCAG
>JAABUW010005721.1_pt1 | contig 15996 bp, 18 predicted proteins | sample 5560081 | NCBI WGS metagenome assembly JAABUW01 (sample SAMN10711882, study PRJNA513363) | rock metagenome | isolation source: Antarctica rocks | place: Antarctica: Victoria Land, Knobhead sud | reverse complement strand
AGCAACGAGGAACATGCTGGATGCCAAACGATTGCGTTCGCCCATCAGACGACTCACGCGGGCAAATCGTAACCGGTGGTACGCCATCATATGGGTCCCTTCTGCTGTGTTCGACGCAGGTTTGCACGGCTGATCATTCTGGCACTTGCGAAGCTCCGCCGTGACCAGTTTCTGTTTTTGTGCATACACTTTGCGGCGGTCCTGCTCGGTCGATCCGGGCTTCCTCTTTAGAGTTTCGAGCTGCTGGCTGAGGGCGATAAACTCCGGGCGAGCCTCTAGGTCGTATCGCTTCTCCGCCGGAAGGGACTGCCATAGGTCGAGATTGCGAGACAAGGTCATCCCGCGAAAGAGGTCGGTGACGATGCTACGCAGTTCTCCCCCAAGATAGCTGTTCTGGCCGTCGGTACCGTTGTTAGGCATATAGTGGTCGCGAAAGGTCCCTTCGGAGCTGTGTCCGCCATGTTTCATTCTCTGAGCGGCCGAGTACAGTTTATCTTCGCGACGTATTAGTTGAATGGCTGAAGAGGGATAGGGAAAGGCCGCAGATGGGACTTACCGACGAGATAGAGGCCCTCTGCCCTAAAGTCATGGATTGTGGGAGGTTTGGCGTAGCCTGCACGGTGGCCCAAATTTTTCACTCGCCCACTGAACAGGTTCGCCGTTTGGATTTGCCCGGTAGAAGTGCTGTAGAAAGGTTTGCCGAGGACGTCAATATCCCAATGAAGGTGATGTATCTCTTTTTTCGGCGGAGGTGGGATCTCAAGGATTTCTTCCAGCGTGGTGTAATCTCTGAAAGCACCTCTGGCGACACACATAGCGAGCATAGGGAGGATCGGATTGAGAAGAAGCGGCCGGGGCTCCAGGCCCTCATGAAGAGCGTGCTCGGGCCTATTACAGGTGAAACGTCAGTGGAAGCTGCGCGATCCCTGCGGGGAAGTTGTTGGAATACGGACCTCTTGTCTGGTGTCCATGTCATGCCCTTTGCATCTCGCACCAGTTGGACTGCGAACTCTGGTTCTCCATCTTCGTTCTGAAATACCCCAAAGGTGATGTCCTGTCCGTGATGATTGTTAAATTCGGTCGTTTTCTCTTGGGAGGTAAAAGCTCGCTTACCCGGTGGTAAAGCCCACGTCCCGAACCTGACCGACAGGTGGACTCCACGTATTCACCCACTCGTGCTGAGGTGAACGCGTAGAGTTGGATTTCGGACCAAGTCTCCACTCGAACGCCGGGTTTCTCGTATATATGCCAATCATTTTCCCAGAGCTGCTTGCCAAAGTGGACAAAGTGATTCTCTGTAGCAAATCTCCTCTTGCGCTTCAGTAGGAAAAGGTTGAGCTGCTTCTGCAGGATTTCCTTGATAAACTGTTGCCCAATCAGCTTTCTCGATGCGAAAAATGGGGAGCAGAGGGAGGAGGAAGGCAGAGAAGGCTGGGATTTGAAGGTTCGGGTGGGAGAGGGAAGCGTGGAAAGCAGCGAGGGCTGGGATGCGCACGTTTGTAACCGAGAGCGTTGTGTTGCGAGGGATGGGCTCGTGGAGCCGCCGAAAATCGGCCCTGAAGTCCTTCCACGCCTGAATAACGCTTTTCAAGGAAGGCTCCGCAATGCCGTCGCGACCCTCAATCCCGTAGGCAATTTTTTTGACGAAATCCTTGAGGGTCTCCATGTCGTACGCATCGTCAACAGGGTGCTTCCCATAATCCTCCGCATACCTATCGAACGGCGCACGCCAAACGGTCAGACGAGAAGCGTTGGGTGAGGACTTGGGGCGGGCCGGGGTCACGGGACATACAGTTTCCACAGATCCGCTGCATACTTGTATCTTTTCTTCGTTCCATCCTGCAGGTGCTTTTGGACCTCTGTACCATCAATTCCGTCCCTGTCCTTCTCAGAGCCCTTCTCTCGAGCCCTCCGAAAGAAAGCTTTGCGAGCTGCTTCTGCCGCCATAATGTGCAGCCAAAAGAGTTGGAGGCGTGAAGCGGCAATGCGAGGGAGAGGGCATGCGAAGAGAGGAAGAATCGAGGGTGCGCTGGGCGGCGAGTGGATGTGGGGGAAGAGGTAGAAAGTTGGGAGAGGAGGAGGGAGCGAGGGGGGGGTTTTGTAGCCGTGGTCCCATCCCAGGCAGTGCCAGCCGTGCGGCGAGTGAGCGCTGAAGGTCGTGGGGCCCGTTGAGGGCTTGAGGGGAAGGAGCCAATCTCGGGCGGTCGAGGATCCCAGACGGGACCCCGAAAGGCACCTTCGTGTAAAGTTGACGGATCGACATGGCAGTCAGCCTCTCGAGAGGAGCGATGATTGGCGAGCTGGGACGTCGAGAGGCAAGCTCAGGGAGCAGGCCCGGAGCATGGAGGAGGAAGAGGGAGCAGAAGGGGAGCTCGAGGGGAGTAGCGCGGGAGCAAAGCGGCGAGCGCTTAGTCACCGAAGGAGCGCGCAGCAGAGGACTTTTCGACTGATACTACCTAGGTAGGTACCTCCGTAGAAACTAGTGATCCACGCTTTGCATGTGAGGTTGAAAGTTGGAAGAAGTCTTCCCCGCAAAACCTTAGGGCACTCGTTAAGTTAAGCGAGCCAAGAATATATCCCTGTCGCTACTCGCTACCCCTGTATTTAATACATGCTTCAATAAACATGTTTAAAACATGTTTTGACTAACTTCATTTGATGTACTCAATAAGCGTGTGTTAAACATGTTCGTGGCCTACATGATGATACAGTATCATCCTCTCACTTCTCTCTAGAGTCTCTGTTCTGATTGGTGCAAGATCCGCAGTAACGTGACTTTCCCCATCCCAACGCCATTCGTATGGGTAAGCCTATCCTGTTGTCCAGGTTACAGTCTTTCATGCGAAAAACTGTTGCGAAATGCTAGCTATCGTTGTTGCACAAGTAAAGACTTCTCGTCTTCTTGTAAGTTGCATAGAAAACAATACTCCTTTCAAGAAACTACGTCTGTCTTCTTTTAATTCAAACAGTAAAACGTTCCATACACCGAAGAGATTCCGGCTTTTGAGTGTTTTACAGCTTCTACCCGATTCTGACCAATGCTTTCCCCCGTCACGAGTGCGTCTTGTGCTTGGCGCGTACTCGGGTCTTCTTCCAGCTTACTCCGTACCGCTCGTGGATTAACATGAAGCTTGCCCGCAATCGAGCATGGTAAGGCAACGAGGCGATGGCCTATGCCCCAGAGTGCCACTCAACCTCGTCAGTGTAATTACACCCAGAGCCTCGTCCCTCTGTTTCCATTGGTTGAAGGCTGCATGCTTAACTTGTCGGGAAAGAGAAATACCACGTGGGATTTATAAGCCAGTTCTGACATCTTCGTGATCGTGAACAAGGCTGGATCTGGTTTCTGTCCTTTTTTAACGTCAAGAATTCAGAGCAAGGTTCTCTTTCTTCCTTTCAACTTGTCGTCGATAGCATGCGATCCTTCTGTGTTGACATCTTCGTCTGCTAATCCGATCACTCGTTTCGTTTGAAGAAGGCTTGCTTCAAGCGTATACATTCATGGAACAAGCCAACGGACGAGCTGCTGCTCCCGTACACCAGCAAGTAAGCATAGAATGGCATAGGTCGACTCAAGAAAATTTCCGCATAGCGAAAACTTATATCTGCGCGAACTTAGGTCACTCATCAACTGAAACGACGACATTTTAAGAACTTGTTGAAGAACAATGATCTAGGAATGTGCGGCGTCTCAGCATCGCCGCAGTCTGCCTCAAGACTGACTTGAGTTATACTAGTGTCGACAACCCTCTAATCTACCGCGGTAGGGAGGACCTTAGAAACGACGTTCATGCCTTCTACATCCGATACCAGCTTCAAGATGTCCTAGATGAGGAGCTACTAGTCCGGGGCGCTCGGCTCGCGCAAGATGATGTCCTCTTTAAAGCTTCCGGTAACCTCAGTCATATCGAGAAGGAGGCGTTGCGCAAAGAAGAGAACCCAAAGCTGAAAGAGCAAAGCAAGGAACTGAACATAATCCTTCTGACCTGCTGCATCGGGGCCATTGTCCAAGGATGGTCGCAGGCATCCATCACCGGGGCAAATTTGCAGTGGCCATACGCCTTTGACTTGCAAAAGGATTACAAAGATTTAGGCACAATCAAAAACTTTTGGATTTTCGGAGGTGTCAACGCAATTACTTACTTTGCCGCCAGTTCGATTGGTGCATGGTTAAGCGATCCGTTAAACGAATACTTTTGGGGAAGGCGTGGTGCTCTTTTCATTGCCAGCTTCTTCACTTTCGCAGCCTCGATTGGCTCCGCCTTTACATACAGCTGGAAGACATTGTTCGTTTGCCGCCTTTTCTTAGGAATCGGTTACGGAGCCAAAGCCTCTGTAGTGCCGATATTCGAATCCGAAGTATCCCCACCAAACACTCGCGGTAAGCTTCTCGTATCCTGGCAAACCTTTACAGCAGTGGGAATTCTGCTTGGCTCAGCAGTCAACCTTGTATTTCATGGTCCCCAAAACGTCTCGCCACCTGGACCGGCCGTCCTGGGATACCCCGTCTTTGATGATAATTGGAGGCAGAAAGTTGCCTGGAGACTGCAAATTGCTAGTTGTGCTATCCCCGCTATACCTTTACTTTGTTTAGCGTTCTCGTGTTCCGAGTAAGTGCTCTTATGTTATATGGTACTGCACAATTTGCTGACTTGCTCTTCGATCGCCACGATGGCTCGCCAAGAAGAACAAATACGCAGAAGCCTTCAAAGTACTTCGTGGATTGCGGGAGACGTCGCTCCAAGCTGCCCGTGCGTATCCAGCATTCGGAATACGCTTCGTTAATAATAGCCATGCAGGAGATCTCTACTACATTTACGCTCAGCTCCGGGTAGAGACTCTTCTTTTCTCAAAGAACCCGGATATTGAGAGGCAGCTAGAAGATTGGAGCGATTACGATATGTACGAGCAGGAGGCTAAAAGTTCTAGCTACTGGAAACGCTTTCTGCAGCTATTTACTGTTTCGAGGAATCGCAGAGCTAGTCTGGCGGCCTGTACAGTCATGGCATCTCAGTAAGTGACGCCATCTAATCTTTTTGTTTTGCGTCAAAAAGAGCTCTAATGTTGATAAAATGACAGGCAACTCTCGGGTATCAACATCTTCGCTTTCCTTTCCACCACGATACTTAGTGACGGCAGCTCCAAGCCTATGGAGAGTCTGTGGCTGAGCTTCGGCTTTGCTGCCTCTAACGCGGTTTTCTCTCCTATCGCGTATTGGTTTATCGATGGCAAAGGGCGCCGCTTCCTGCTGCTGGCGTCTCTTACGGCGATGGTGCCTTTGTTGCTTGCTACTGCATTCAGCTTCAAGCTCCAGGAAGCGACCGCTAAACACGCAGTAGTTGAGGTCTTTGTCGTCCTCTATACGGCAGCCTATTCTCCAGGAGCCGGTGTTGTTCCTTTTCTGTATTCGAGCGAGGTCTTCCCACTCATCAATAGAGAAGCTGGGATGTCACTCAGCTGTTCCGTCAACTTCATGCTTGCGGGCCTGTTAGCTTTGACCGTACCGCAACTGAACCACGCTTTAGGCCCGACACGACTGCTGGGTTTGTTTGCCGGTCTAGATGCCATGGCCGCACTTTTGGTGTGGTTGTTTGTTCCCGGGACCGTTCAGGTGACAACGTTGGAGGAGATGAACTACATTTTCGGCGTCCCAACCGACAGGCATGTCCAGTATCAGATCAGGGATGTTCTACCATGGATAATTCGACGCTGCATCCCGGGACAGCGTGCTGGTAGATTGATACCCTTGTACACTTGGAACAGGCAGCGACGACAGGAAGAGCTCCAGCCTTGGCCTCTGAATGGAAGCCAAACTCAACCCACGACTGATGGAATGGATGAGGCCGTGGAGCCTCCTACAGCCACCATACCAAACGATGATACTGTGACGTCTTGAACGGCTCTGCGTTTTCCTTTTCCGTTTCTCCCCATCGTTGCTCAATTAGACCACACGTCGGCTCGATCGAGAGGCATCGACGGCACTGTTGCGCGAATCGCCCGTAAAGAAGAACTGTCTATAGGACGTCCACTGGCGCACCTCTTCTTCACGGAATTTTCCTGGTGGCTGGTGTTTCTTAAATTGGCGTATTCGCAATACCTATTTAGCGAGCTGTACTGTAAAATTAACCAGTAATTACGAGGTGATGCAATAAAGTATTCGGAATGGCCACCGTACAACGTAGGGGGCCAACGTAGAATCAACGTAGCTTACATGTATTACATAGGCCTTTATATCTATCTTTATGCGCGCTCGATCGTATTCGATTGTTATTGATTCATTAAAAAGATTTAGTTCAGGACTATAACTGAAGTCGCTAATAATCAGATTTAACTCAGTATTGATTATTATGTGTGATTGCAAAATTTTGATGATTAAATTTACGCAGGGGTTCTACGGTCAATCAAAACATGTCACTCAACGAACACGTTAACTGCAGAAGCGTCGAGTGGATCAAATCTTAAAAAAATTGATGACAGTCACTTTCATGATTAGATGTATATTATAATTTCAATCACTTTACGTTTCTATATGTATTTGACGTTATTGCCCTTATATGTAAATATTTGCATCTTTGTTGATGTTCGAGTATAGTGCAATTGCGGTACGGTGGCCATTCCGAATACTTTATTGCATCACCTCGTATTAGAATACAGCTGAAATCACGTAAGCCGAAATGAAAGTTTTTCTCCTTCCCAAAGTATTCGCAAAGCGTAAATCCCTGAGTCGTACATCTGACCTTTACAACGCCAGGATATCTTACAAACATACTGCTGCAATCCTCCAAACGCCACGCTGAAATTTCACAGTGCCCCAGATCCAACGCCGCACAGAACGCTGCCTAGAAGTTCGTATTGCTATCTCTTGACGTCCAACAAAACGATGATTTTCTGAAGAACCGGGAGCCGAGTCGACTGCGCCGGGAGAGCCTCGAGGCCGCTGTCTGGTCCGTTTGACCTGAAAGTACTGTGCTGGCCGAGTCCTGCCTAGTGACAATGGACTCTGTACCTGAATTCAAACGCCGCGCCAGGTGTTGTTCAACGATAAATTCGATGTCCTTGGAAGTACGAGGCATGTTCTTTATATCAACAACTGCTCCCTCTCGTAGAAAAAGCTCCACCAGCTCCGTCTTCCTCTTCCTGATCGCTAAACATAGAGCCGTTTCTCCTGCTATATTAGGGGTCTCCTTCTCCGCGTTCTTACTTATTAAATCCTGGGCAGCACGCCTCTTGTTGAATTCGACACAATAGTGGAGAGGTGTCATACCCTCCTCATCTGCTACGTTAGGGTCTGCGTTGTGCTCTAAAAGGAGCGGGATCATGTCCTCTCCTCCGCTTCCGAACAGGGCGATGTGTAGGACATTCCGCCTACCTCTGTCTTTCGCGTGAATGTCTGCCCGCGCATGGTTATTCGTTAAGAGCGCGCGACACATTTCAGTATGCTTGCTTTTTGCGGCGATCAGCAACGGAGTGAGGCCGCTCTGATCGTCGGTCTGTTCGACATCGCTACCCATCTCGAGCAGAAAGTTCGTCATTTCAACGTCGCCTCCTCGTACTTTGGCGAGGAAACTTACTGACGCTACGGGCTGAAGAGGTATTTTCCCAATGGAAGTGGGTGGGGAGCTCAGAGATTCTCTACACGGTGATTCCTGTATAGAAGATTGCGATTGTGCTGCATGCCGCGAAGGTATGCTTGTTGATGATGGAGCCTCGGAAGAGTGGTCCCTTCCGTTTGGAGCACTGCCTGAGGGGTTCGCTTGTTGCTCAAACGTCGAGTCATTATTGATTGTAGAGGTTGGAACCGATGGGACTATAGGATGGCGAGCCCGGAATGTACGCGCAGCGACGTGGTCTCCCTTCCACTCGGACATCTCGATCATTATCTCCGCTGAATGCGTAAGAAACGGCTTTGGAATAATAGGGGAATTCAACGCAAACAAGTAAGAGGATCGTGCAGATTGTTCCAGTCGATCCAAAACTGCAACGTCTTTGATCTGGCAGTATCTGGTCCGGTGCAGATTCGCTATGGAATAGTGTATTTCGCCAAGATTCAGCGGCTTGTCCGCTGCCAAAGGGAGCAGCGAGCGAAGTGTACGCTCGGCTAAGTCGAATTCCTCGAGCCCGATGTATGCTGCTGCTAGGCTGGTTTTAATCTCCAGCTTCTCATCGAATTGCCAGTTATAGGCTGCTTCTCGCGCTTCTCCCTGCTCAGTCGCCTTGATCAGGTAAGATTTGGCTTCGCCGTAACGGCAGGCGCGTAAGTCTCGTTTGGCTTGTAGTACGTATTCTTCCAATAATTCTGTCATCAGCTCTAGAGGGGAAAGCAGTCGAGCCGTTAGGCTGCGATGCAGTTCATCATTCGCTTGATCATTCATCGCTCGCACCATCGGCGCAGTTTGACAATCTTCTGGGGTGGCATCGGTCATATATCCAGGTAGGAGGACCCCTCCAGTCTCCGTCGATAGTCTTCCACTCCAAGGGCCGTCCTCGGTTATTGTTTCGCCACTGTCACTGCAGAGATTTCCATGGGCCTCTCCGTAGGTGCTCCCTCTATGCGTCGTACCGCCAGAGCTTGTCTGTCCTATAACACTTCCACGTGTGGAGATCGTGTCAACCAACGAACGTGCCACGCCTAGAGTCTCCTTCATTATCTGCAAGTCAAGATCCTCATCTTCAAGAGTATCCACTACTTCCCGGTTCTCAACGATATGTGTCCCATCCCAAGATTCAGTCCTCACGAGCGGGACCTCAGCTGGAAGGGGTTGCCGAGACAATGATTCGAGTACCACACGGTAACGCTTGATTTCCTGTTGCATCTGTGCGAGGTACCGCTCGGTCCTCTTGTTGCCGACGTGGAGAGCTGTTAGGGTTTTTTCGTGCATGAAGCTGGGATGTTGAGTCAGCCTTTGCATAAGAGATAGGCGTCTAATAGCTTACGGCAAGAAGCAGGTAGACAGTAGCTGTAGTGCTGCGATATCTGCTTCTATATCCCTTTCTATCTTTGCTATGCCAGAACCTCGAACATCGAGCTTCAGTTGCAGTATTGCCCGTCCCAGCCAATTCGGCTCTGTCCCTCCGCCCCCCAGCCTTCCAAGCATCTCTTCGAACTTCTTTACTGTTGACTCGCAGCGGCCCAACGCAGCAGTCAGCATTACAAGAATCCCGCCCTCGTCGTCGCTGATAGGCTTCGTGTGAACATGTACATTTCGCTTCCTCGTTGCTGCGTCCACGACTTTAAGGATATCGTGCAACGCTGCCGCTTTCTTATGCAGACTACTTCTTGTCTCGCCGGCATCTTTGACTTCATTCAGGAATCGCCCTAATCGAAGGCATACTCGGGCAGCCACATCGGCGATACTGATGATAGCACCCACCTCTCCAACGCCCATTGTCGTCATCGGCAGAGCGTTTTCTTCTGAGTAAGGCTGGAAGGATCGAAGCAGACAAGCTATGAAGACGGGGGTTGCAGTCAAGGCTATTCGTGAACAGAGCGTTTCAAGAATCTGACCGGGCACCGTAGGAACGTGCAAAAGCGCTTAATGCGATGGAGGTCTTTCATCGCAGAAAAGAGTGGGGAAGGATGTATTTGCACTGCAAGTCTTACGAGTCGCCTCAGCCTTGCCTTTGATCCAGCAGGCGACAAGCAACATGACCACAGAAGATATCTTTCACTTTCGCTACTATTAGCCTCGAAGCTGAGCATAGGCTGCTTTAGTCTGAGTCACTTCCGGGCTCTTTTCTGAGGCTCCATGAGACGCACCACGCGACTGCCATGTGCTCGGCTTCAGTTGCCCTCTTGGCTGCATTATCTCGGCGGTATGCCGCATCATGCCCGAGCTGGGGTTATCTTCTTTTCGTGCCAAGAGACGACAGAAACCTCGGGCAAGACTAAGATATGTATCCACCTGGTACCTTCAGATACTTCACAATTCCTGCACATAGAGACTCTTGCCGCTGCCTCAAAATTGCAAATCCGCAAGCGACCAGGCAAAGCTTGATGAGAAAGTCGTCTGTTTGAATCATCCTTTCCACTTAGGGGTTCACAAGTAGGGGCATATGGGTATGATATTGAGACAGCAGGCAGTCTTGCTGGTTCGTCCATTCCATACTGCTGTTAAGCATTGAAACGCTTAACAACTTATACTTTCCTTTTCGAAGCTGATTTGTCAATGTGGTTATGTTGGCCTGTAATGATAAAACCATTACAGTGAATTTGGCTAAACCTGCAACTACACTGACATAGCTTACATCCAAACCTTCTATGGGCTTAAAGGACATTAAAAATCTTTTGGTTATACTCCGCTCTAATTACAGGTTATGAAACGCTTAACGATTGATGATGCTAATAGTACAAAAGATTGCACGCTCACAACCCCGAATCTTGCTGAAGATACAGCGGGTTACCGTGGTAGTAGCTTTTCCATGCATCGCAGGTAGACTGATAGTCTGCGGGAAAGGCAGGGATGCTGTCCTTGCTCTCCAGAAATTGAACACCGAGTCCTTCACCAATGTGCCATGCCTGGATTTCAATTAGCCCCTAAAAAGGCTGCTGAAGGGTATATAGAAGGGGAGTCTTACAATATGACAATGCATGAGCCAAGCTCCCGGGTTGTCCGTTGGGAAAGCAATCACAAGCCACCCACCAGCTGGAAGCATAGCGGTATCTCTCCTGGTCGGGTTATTGAAGTTCAATGCGCTGACGGAGGAGTTACTGAATCCCCCAGACCCAATACCTAGAACATAGAAATCGTGGCCGTGAAGATGCATTGGGTGGGCAATATTGACGTTGCCGCCAACGGTTTCTTGGATGACCCAGTAAGTCCACTGTGATAGGGTGTCAAATTATAGAACATTGAGGCATCGCAAGGGTTACGTACGATTCCTCCGTTCTTAAGCTCGATCAAGTTCTCCGAAGGTGGATAGCTCGTGTTGTGACTGAGCACATAACTCAATGTCGGGTTTTCCCAACTGACATCGATGGCCGTAAAATTAAGAGCCCAAACGACGATATTCTGTCCGTTGCTAGAAACTCCCGGGCCGAGATCAACGTTCAGGGTTTTGACTTGGCTGGTGAATGTGTCACTGGGGACGTTGTTGATGACCCATGGTACGAGGGGGCTCTCGTCATTGCAGTTGGAGGGTCTTGTCGATCCGGTGCTTGTAGGGTCCGCCGGGGCCGCGCCGGTGTAACTGAAAATACTTCGACCGAAGAAGTTGTTGGCGCTGTTACAGGCGGCTTCGTTTTCAGCGCGGAACCAGTAATTTCCGACTGTTTGGTTGGCGTGGATGATTACGTCGTAGCGTTGGCCTGAAAGAAATCAGTATGTCTTAAATGAATAAATCATGAGAGAATCACCAATTCCCAAAAGCAGCCAATTGGTATTGTACGGGTGGATTGGAACAAGATCAGCAGTGACTACGCTAAAGGAATGGTTGTCGAGAGAAACCCTAATCATGTTGTCCAACGAAGGATTGACGATCCTCAGTAGATATTTTTTCCCTGCTGTCATCGATACTTTTCCATATGACCCTCCGCCGTTGGCATTTTTGTTCGTTCCATTGATAAGGATTGTATCGGCCGGGGGCGGACCTTTACGATTTTGAAGGTTGCTGTTGATAATGTCGCTCAACTGGCTTGCTGTCTTGTAATAGAAATCATTGACAAGATAAGTTCCGAGGTCGACGTCGTAATTGGCTGTTGCAGGGCCGTTGATGATGATTCCCCCAAACACGCCGTCTCCATATTGCGATGAATGATGGCTGTGATACCAGGTGGTCCCGAATTGAGTGCACTTGAATGTGTATGTTTTCGACATTCCGGGAGCCAAGGGGCCTGAGATGAGCGAGTCAGTTTGCGTTTGGCCCAAGATCCTCCCCGCATCGAGGATAGTGCCATACATTCGGTGATCCCATTTGTACCATCCATTCCAACCGAGCCAAGTTGTCGAATCCCATGCCAGTGAACACCAGTCCCATTGTTTTGCATCGAATTTTTGACCGTTATCGATAGGGTGTCACCCCAATCTGCATTATTTACTTCATTAGTCTTCGTTGCACTGTCGAGGAAAATCTGCAGCACGCACCGGCAATTATCGTGGGGCCGGGGTATTGGTTGTTTACTAAGAGACAGTCTTTCACTCCGGTTCCATCAGGGTTGCATGTTGTATTTGTTATTTCCAGGTTATACTATCGTTGCACGGCAATCAGCACAAAACGGTGGTTTTCTTCGCCGAGCGACTTACGGATACGGTTTTGCCAGTCGTCGGCCACTTGGCATCGAAGTCGGTAGCAACACTGTAGCCACTGGCCCAGCAATTCCTTGTCAATGGGCCGTTGCTGCAAGCAGTATCACGAGCATGTGCTCGTTCAGCAGGTGAAGCGGGCAAAGAAGTCAGGTCCTTGCTTGCGATTGGGGCGCCTTTCTCGCCCCATAGAACTTTTTCAGGTGGTATATCAGCTAGTGAAGAGCCAGCAAAAACGGCGAGACTGAGAGGTAGGAGATGTTGGACAAGCATTGTGCCAGGTATAGCTCTATCTTCAAAGCGCAGTAACAGAAACGTAAAGAGAGGATTAGACGAGAGGATCCAACAGGATGAGGTACTTCGGAAGGAGAAGCTATGGGACAACACAAGGCATGGCAAAAGGCCAGGAGATGGAAATTCCTCGAGGTTATAATAGCTGGCCGGCGGCGTTGGACCATCAATATAAAACAGCAGCCTCCGGCAGAGCTTTTCTGATTACGGAGTCAGCACGCAGGATTGTCCTTGTTCGGACCACAAGATTAGTCTAGGTGACTACGCCGTTGACTATGCTGTGCACGCCTGCGTAAGGGCCGAGTCGAGTGTGCTCACATGGTGGCAGAAACGGTAAAATAACATTACACGGGGATCTTTGAGTAACCTACAGTCCTTCCTGCAGCGGGCTGAACATTGCTTAAGCGTTGCCGGGCTTGTTCAGGTATAGCTGGCTTACGCTCTCATATAAATAATCCTTGTTAAGAGGCTTTTTGCTAATGCCATGTCCAGCCCGCTGCAGGAAGGACCTGTAGCTGCGGGAACTTGAAGCAGGTACGCAAGGTGCACACGAGGCCTGCAGCCGCAGACAAGGCTGGCGGGGCGTGGTACATGCAAGATACCGGTGAAAGTGCTCCATGTTAGGCAACATTAATGGTTCTCAAAGTGTCATCGAAGGAATTGACTTTGAGACACGTTCTTCGGTGATCGAAGGCCGCAGCTGATATTGGTCTGATATATCATATGGGTGACACGACCACGACGTCGTACCTTAGCGAGCCCTATCGCTTAATTCTCCTGCTTTGGGGGGTGCTAATGTAAACGCCCCCACGGCTCCCCGTCAGCTCCCATCATGGCTAATTGTCGAACCTTGGCGTTGTCCATTCAGGCCTACGCCAGGTAACCCTTCATATCCCAATCTGGAACAGAGACCAATCTGTCGATCCCCAATCAAACATCTATATACTTAGTATATCGTGTTGGTGGAGACCGATTGCTCTAGGGATTCGTGACCTACGGTCTACGGAGTATCAAGGCATCTTTTCTCATACAGCTGACTACGCCTCGTACTGGAGCCGATATCAGGATCTGTTTATTCCAGACAGCGGTACCGTGCATGCACCAAAAATTGTACATGGTCTGATGCGAATCCTCCGCAAGTCAGCTTACCGGCTTGATATTGCACTCTTCTAATAAGCCTGGAGTCTCGCTAGCTTCTCCAACTTGCCCTTTTCTTGCACTTGTTCTTAACATCCAAGTTCCTTCAACTCAAAGCTTCTCGCAGCAGATTTGGTTTTCCAGACCTCACTATGGGTTCTCTATTCTCTGCTGCCAGCAAATTTGCCATTGTTTCCGCTCTTCTTGCGCAAACTGCTTGGTCCCAAACTTGTCTATCGTTTGGAGTGGATTTCCAAAGTGGAGATTCTTACTTTCAAAACTCACTTTCCACAGATGCCTTCACGTTTGTTTCCAGGTTTGAAGGTATTCGTTACTAGACTTTCTCCTGCGCATGTGCTTAATTTTCTGGCGTAGGGTGTTCGAAAGATGTTGCGAACAACCTCCTCGTGGATCCGAGTGGGAATGAACTGCAATGTTCAGATACGAACCTTCAGCCTGACGATACGCCTGAGCTATCCATTTGGTAAGCCGACTAACCACCTGCTCGAAGAGTTCCGTCACCTAACTTTTGTATCTTAAGCCCCATCAAGAAAGCAAACCTGGTTTCTGGTGCTTGGTCAGTCTTGATCCTGAGCAACAATAACAATGGAACTCCTATTGCATACATGCGTGACTTTTCCTTGACGGTGGGGCCGCAGCAGACTTCTACTGTAAGATGGTTCGCATTTTCAACACTGAGGGAGCAATTCTGACGAATTTGTAGTACACTCCTACTGGTACTGAGTTCGACATTTGTTTGTTCGAACAGCAGCTGATTGACCTACGTAGTGACCATGTCAGCAACAACGACGCCAGTCTTCAGTGGGTTCACGCATTATTTGACCTCGGTATAAAGCTAATAGTCAATCTCCAGACTATACCTCCACCAGCACGCTCATCACCACCACTATACTGAGTCCATCAACAGTCACAAGTCCTTCTGTCTTCCGTCCCACGACCACGAGCACACCAAAACCTGTGAAAACAACCTTGACCAAGACCCTAGCGACTATCACAGAGGCTACATGGTCTTTGGATGTAACTCAAGTCGTAGTAACGAGTACTGCCACTTGCGTAACGCCCAGCAAACATAGGCAACCGGATCCGACATGTACTATAACACCTACCCTAATCACGGCCAAAGCATTGGAGACTGGAGCAAAAGCGAGGCACGTCAAGGATAGGCGTGTGCCATTTGACAGAACCCAGCGCATCAAGGAGAGGAAGGAACGCTTGGCCTTGGTGCAGAAACGTGCTCCAGGTAAGTTCCACGGATGAACAAGGGTAATGTCAGGCTGATGACACTTTCCAATTAGATGCGCCAACAGTCACTGTGACGGACATGAACACATCCGATTACACCACGGTAACCTCAACAAGCACAGCTCCTGCATCAACGGTAACGGTAGTCTGTACGAACCCCTAGTCAATGGCCTCTTCTACTGAGCTCCAGCTGATGAATCTATAGCTATCACCACTGTATCTGCGACAAGCACGCCCCCTCCAATCACGGTCTACAGCGGTGTCAGTACCGCCAGCCTGATCACCATTACAGCCCCGACTCCGACCAAAACGAAGACAAGGTACACCATTGCCACCGCGTATACGACTGTCATCTGGGAGGAGGTGTAAGTTTTGCAACGCTACTGAATCCATCTACGGGCCGTTGCTGACCCTATTTGTAGTGTAACTGTGACCACAACAATTACTCCTTCAGCTTCCTTGGCTGCATGTACGAGTATTGGAGGATCCATGCAGTAAGTTCAATAGCGACTGGCGACTTTGGATTTTGAAACCTAAATCTTGATACACAAATATAAATGTTGAGAATATACGTCATGTATTAGACTGTCGTAATATTTGTGCAAACTGTCTGCGAAGTATAATGCGTGGAGGTTTAACTGATCTTAGTCGTCATCACCATTATCACACAAGAGCGTAAAAGCTGGGCCCTGCATACGAGTAATCAGATAAAACTCTATTACAAGCTCCGCAACGGCAATGTAAGACATGCATTGTCATGCAGGTCTACATGTCCATACCGGGCGTCAGCAATGCGCCTCGCATGTCCAACATCCAGTCGACCCACTTAAAACCCGTTCACAGTGGCACCACGATTCGGCGAATACATAGAATAATAACATTTTTAATGAGCCACAAGCGGCTGGCGATAATCAACCGTAGATCTTGCTGGGTGGGAAAAGTATACCTAATATTTGCTCTTTCAGTATATCTTACTGTTGTACAAATTATCGAAAAATCGGATAGATGAGGCGCATCGCTGCAGCGCTTTACGAAAGCTAATGTATTTCCCGATGGCTGCATATAC
>JAABUW010005720.1_pt1 | contig 15997 bp, 19 predicted proteins | sample 5560081 | NCBI WGS metagenome assembly JAABUW01 (sample SAMN10711882, study PRJNA513363) | rock metagenome | isolation source: Antarctica rocks | place: Antarctica: Victoria Land, Knobhead sud | reverse complement strand
CTATGTTCAACTTATTACTTTTTTCACTCTTGAATCTGAATGATCAAGAATGTCAATCATCTGCTTCAACTGCAAAGTATTGAATCATTTTTCAAAGAATTGCTCTCAGCTAAAGACTAGTACTTCAACATCTTGTGCATTTATCTCTTGTCTCAATGAGATCATCATGTCAAAAGAAGAGAAGAAATTATTTACAGAGAAATCAAAGAATAAGGCAAAAAACTAGTGACTTTCATTAAAGACACGATGAAAGATGTGTTAATTTCTTCAACAATGAGCAGTTCAAATAATCTTTTTGCTTCAAAATCTTTGATTACTGAATGTATACTATTTAGCAATGAAATTAGTTACTCATTAAGATTATTGATTAACACTGAAGTAGCTGACTATTCATTCATTGATGAATTAATCGCGCAGAATGTTTGTGATCATTTGCAAATCAAATTTTTATCTTTAATCAAGCTCAAATCAATAAGAAAATTCAATGATCATTATGCAAAAAAGCTCATTACTCATGCAATTTATTCAAATCTAACTGTTCAAGATCATATAAAACGTTTCATTTTTATGCTGATCACTCGATTAAATCAACTGTCAGAATCATGTTTAAATGATACAATCAATGAAGATCAGAGTTGAAAGTGCTTGATCTTTAAAGATAGCTATAACTGAATATTAAGAATATAAAAGAAGATTGATACAAAAACTTTTATTTATATAATGTTCAAAGACTGCGCTAGACTTGAAAGAAATATGTTTATGACATGAGAAGAATGTGATGTAGATGAACAAGATGTTGTTGAAAGAAAAGAATGTTGAAAAAGAAAAAAGAAGTTGAGTTATATCTGAGTCAAATCTGAATCAGATCTAGATCAGATCTTGACTAGATCATTGACTAGCTTTAATTAATATACAAAGTACTCGCTAGCATGCATTGTGAATTGATTAAATCTTCAGCCTTGTTCATTCTTATCAATTTTGATATGCTTGTAACATTACTTCTTTCTTCAAAAATTCATGTTTGCATGAATGTAGTTCATTTGCTCACTTTTGTTGATAGTTATTTCAATATTTAACGCGATTTGTTTAAATATAGCTTATGAAATTCGTTCAAAACTTTCTCTGAGTCATTGAATTTTCCTTTATCAATATAGTATCATTCGTTGTCTTTATCTAGATCTTTTCATTTGACTTTGTACTGTATTCAATCTTGATAACATCTGAAGTTCAATATATCATCTATCTTTCAATGTTCATTGTCTTCAATAGTGATTGATCTGAGTGATTCTGAATGCTGTTTTGATAGAGAATCTTCTGAATATGATCATAGTAGCTTCAAGCTGAACATCAAATGCAGATACTTCATGCTGACTGATAAACGAAGATGATAGAAAATACTCACTTTGACAGTGATTTGATAAAGATCTAGCTGTTTGTCTTTCAAATTCTTGCAGAGACGTGTTGTCTTGACGTTTCTGAAAGATAGTCAAACTCAGTCATTTACTTCATATGTGATGTTTCATCTATGTTTATTGATTTGAACTTCGATGATCAGCTTCGTCTTTTTCAATTATTGACAATCAAAGTTCAGTAGCTTTTTCATTTGAATGATAATATCATCTGCTTTTCTAGCTTCAAGTCGTTCACAAGTTGTTTCGTAATCAGTTGTATCTGAATTGAAACTCATTCAAAATTGAAATTCTTTATTGAAGTAAAAGAGAATCATTGAAGTGATTGAGAAGATATTGAAATTGTCGCTGAATTTCATCATAGATATTCATTTGACTCAGTCATTCTGCATGTAATTGCAGTAAATTCTAAGTTCGCGTTCAACGTCTTGATTGACTCATTTTGATTGATCATTGATCTCAAAATGATAGACTGTGAATAAACTAGCTGTGATTCTCAGTCGCTTGCAAAGACTTTTTCACATAGTTGATATGAATTGAGAGTCTCTGTTTGAAACAATAGAACTGAATAGATCATGCAGTCAATAAACGTTTCATAGCATGATTCAAATCATTTCTTCGACTGAGATGTCATTGTCTCTTTAATGACAGAAAACATAGTGACGTTTTTTGATGAAATGACATATAATTGTGCAAATGATGTTATAGTCTTCTGACAAAGATAGTTCAATGATGAAGTTCATAGCTATATTTTTTCAGCGTTTCTGTGAAATCGAAAGAGAATGATGAAGTTCATTGATGCTATTTCTAGAGACTTTGCTTCGCTGATAAGCATGACAGTTTTGAATGTATCATTGAATAGTAGCTTGATGATTTGATCAATAGTAGAAACGCTGAACTAGATCAATGATTCTTTTATTGTCAAAGTGAGAGATTGAAGATTGATCATGCACTTTCTGTAGTAATTTCATATGCATGTTCTCAGAAACTCACAGTAGATCTTTTCTAAATAGAACGTCGTCAATGATTTTGCAGTTTTTCAATTTAGTGATATGAAATTTGAGCTTGTTTTCATTCATAGCTTGTCTATATTCGCTGCAGAGCTTATCTATTTGATTGATCATTCATACTCATTAATAGAGATTTGCTTTCGATTCAATAAATAGAACATCAACTTTATTGAAAGTCAGAATAGTCTGAAAACAATTCTTAAGACGCTGAGCTGATTCAGAAACATTCACTAAAGACATTCTGATTAAAGCATCAACTTTAGTGTTTGTTTTACCTGATTTAAAGATGATCTGAAAGTTGAACTTTGATAGAATGTTCAGATAGTTGACTTGTAATTGACTCAACTGTTTGTTTTTCATGAAGATCTTTAAAGTCTGATGATTGATGAACATCTGAATGAATAGTTCAATGCATTTCAGCTTGAGTTATCAATGTTTGAAACATTAAATAATGACTAGCAATTTCTTGTCATAGATGTGATAATTGATTTCAGCGAGAATCATGCTTTTGCTGTAGAAGATCATCGAATGAAAAACTTTCTCATCATCATACTGAGATAGTATTTCATCTTTTACATAGTTTGAAGCATCAATCTTCAGAATAGCTTGTCGTTTGAGATTGAAATGACGAAGTACTGAAGTTGAGCTGACTTATTTCTTTAAATTATCAAAGACTTGAACACAGATCTCATTTCAAACAAAAGATGTATTCTTTCTAGTCAGCTGAGTGAATGATTTGACTAACTTCAAGAAGTTCTTAATGAAACAACGATAGAAGTTAACAAATCTCACGAAGCTCTGAATTTCTTTTAGATTGATCAAAGTAGTTCAGCTGACTATGACTGTCACTTTGCTAAGATTCATACGAAGATCTAGTTCTGATACGATGATTTCTAGAAAGACAGTCTCTTCTACATTGAATTTGCACTTTCAAATATTCATTTGCAGTTCAGCTTCACGTAGTCAACTTAATACTAGTTTGACGTGATTTCTATGTTTCTTTCTCGTTTTGCTATAAATGAGAATGTCATTTAGATAGACTTGACAAAAGTCGTTCAGAAAGTCTCATAGCACATCATTTATATATTGCTGAAAGAAGATCAATTCATTAGTCAGTTTGAATGATAACATCTTGTATTTATATGCTTCTAAAGCAGCGATAAAAATGATGTAATTCTTGCTATCAAAATGCATTTGTAGTTTGTTGAATGCTGATATAATGTTCAATCTAGTCAGATGCTTACAATTCACTATTTTATCAATGATTTCATTTATCAGCGATAAAGAATATCTATTTCTTTTGAAAATGACATTTAGCTTTTGATAGTTCACGCAGAATCAAAGATCTTCATTTGCTTTGAGAATGAATAAAACAGAAAAGAAATAGAAGATATGACTAAAAGTGATGAATTTCTTTGACAGATTCTCATTTAAGTACTTCTTTACTTTCAGAAGTTTAACAGAAAACATTTGATAAACTTGACAGCAAGAAAGCATTGAATCATTGATGAGCTCAATTTTATGATCATAGAAACGATGAAAGAATAGTTTATTCAATTGAACTCAATCAAAAACATCTAGAAACTCATGATATTTTGATGACAGCTTCGCTTTAATATCTTTCAAATTCTGAGTCATTTCATTGATTAAAGAGACGTTTAAAACGTTTAAATCGCACTGAGTATTGTACGCGATTTCTTTATTGATGTTCATCATGAATAAAGCAAAGACTTTGATCTTGTTCTTCTTTGAATAATTTAACAATGTTTTAAACAAAGCAATGTTTATGCTTTGAATTAACAATGACTTTTTCTGAGCAGTGATTGAAATGAGTCATTTGAGCATCATAGAAATCTTAGTCTGAGTGATTGAAGAGAACAAAGATAATCATGATCAACTTGAGTGTTTTGAATTGAGAGAAATTGAAAAAACAGAAATAGAAGTATTCAATTGATTCAAAAAAACAATGACGTCATTTTGCATATTCAGTAATATTTCGTTTTTATTCATTCAGAGCTTACTCAATATGACTTCATGATGATTGATATCAGCTATCAACATTGATACAGTCAATTTCTTATGACTTTCAATGATGAAATTAGATAGAATTTTATGAGTGATGATTTTCTTAAATATATTTTCATCATAATCTTTTATTAACTTCTCTTTTGTCAGTGATATAAATTGAATTCTCAGTTTCTCGCATACTTTATTGACTAGATTAGAATGTATGATTATGTAAATGACTGAATCACTGTCTATTAGAAGATGAAGATTGAAAGATTGATTCTGAAAGATGAAATGAGCATCAATTAGAAACGACTTTTCAAAGTAATTCTCTTTCAATAGAATTTCATCTAGTTTGCATAAAGATATAACTTTTATCTCTTTGATGATTTTTGAAGAGATGACTAGTTTTTTGAATCGAAATTCGAATTGAAATCAAAGCAATTATATTCATTGTTCACTGCATTAATTCTAGTGAGTCGATCAAGACACTCTTTAGAACTATGATCTGATTTATGACATATGAAACAGCTTTCAAATAAAATGTCTGCTTCTTTGACGTTAGTTAAAATCGCGTCACACGACTTTGACTGATTAGACTTCAAATGATTGACTGACTGAGTGACAACAGTTACTTTATGAAAGATAGTCTTTGAAAGATCATCAATGCGTTTGAGCTTGTTCTTGATTTCTTGAATGACTCGCTGATCATTATTTAAACAAATCAGATAGAAATAAATTTCTTTTAGAAAATCAGATTGAACTAGTTGATTTACTCAAATGAATTGAAGACGAGAGTTGATTTTATCTTTCAGATCAACGATCAGTTGCTTTTCGTGATAGTCTAGATAGAAAGATAAATGTTGAAACTAAGTATAAAATTCACTGAATTTCTTGAATTCTTGAATCAAGTTGTAGTATTTTCTACGAAAGTTGACTTTCTTATTCAAATCATCAAACAACTGAGCTAACTCTTTCAAAAGATCTTCGATGATTCTATAAAGATTGACACAGTCACGTTCACGTTTAGCTTGAGTGATCTCAGCTGCGTCATTGAATAATCTAGAATGTATATAGCTCAATTTGACTCATTCATTAGAAAAAAGATTGACGTTAATCTTTAGTTTATTCTGAATTTTTCTGTATCAATTCTTTCAAGTAAAATTCTTTTCATCAGTAAACAGCGAAGAATCAGGTATTTTTTGAGATCTAGAACGCTTAGAGTAGATATTCAATGACTGATCAAGTGTTGATTAAGTCGCTCATAAGAACAAACAGCAGTTGAGCTGTGTCGTTGCGAACAATCACGTACGATATATCGCTATTCATTTCTCAAATCGACATATAGTCTCATAGAATTCTTGAGAAGGTTTAATCGTTGAATTGGTCTGATTCGCGTAGTGTGTACGGGAAAAAGCCTCGAAAGAAGAGGCATAAAGATGAGCGACGAGTCAAGACAGTCGTTGAGTAATTTAATTATATTAGGTTCGATTTCTAACAGCGCTGGTACAATGATGTTGTGGTTTTCTTTCTCTTTCAAGATCAAGCGATAACGTCACTTGTTTCTGATACCTGACGTACTTCGTATCAATCTCTAGATCGCGTAGTTTCTTTTACGAACGCTAAAAGAAATCTTGTTCTTGGGCGGCAGAGTCTCAGTACTCACCATCGTCAGATCTGACTTCGCCTTTCATTCCTTTGGAACGTTGAGTTGAAAATCATACGTCGTAAGGAAATAAGCTAAACCCAAGAGTATTTCTTGCTTTGCAAAGTGCCGCCCTGAACAGAAGGGAATGAAGATTCCCGAGAGTTCTTTGGTCGAGAATCGTGGTTCTTCTGCTGGCTGCACACATCTGTTTACGTCGTCTTTGATCGAAGTCAACGGCGCATGCTCTTGCGATGTAGGCACTGCCTTCTTCAGAGGCTCGCTACTAGAATCGTTTGAGTGTACCAGAAATCTTTCAGCCCAGAACTCATCAATCGAGTGAGAATCATCGTTGATACCCGTATTTCATACGTTTAGATTCATGTGAGACGTATAACTAGATATCATGATGGTCTGATTCTGACGCAATGTATAGTTTTCGAGCTGAAAGTCGACGCTCTGAACGCTGCGCAAACTAAACAACGACAGACGAAGGCGAAGTATCTCTGCATACACTGACTGAAGAAGTGGTTGACGATCGAGTTGTGAGTAGTCAAAACGTAGATCAGCAGAAGTGTTGAATCAGATCGTACTAGAGATCTCGCTTCGAAGATGTGAGAGCAGATATGAAGTCTCGCACAGCTTTGATTAAACATCACAACAAGGCTGGAATGATATTGCTATTTGTGCTGGGTTGAGACATTAGCAAGACTTTTATGTCGTATAAAATACAGACTTATGCTCATATAGCACTCAAATCAAGCACGTCTATAGCATCATCGATAAAGGTCTCGAGCTTCGAGTAAAACTTCCTTCTAGCTCTGACGAATCGTGTGCTCAGAAGAGGTTCGAATTCAGCATCACTGTTTGACTTTTCTGTTTTGAAGTGCTCTCTAGCATGTCTGTTTCATTTTCGCATGACTTTCATGCATTTGTCTCGCGCCTTTCAGAATTTCAGGCTAAGTCATCTTGAATACTCTTTGCATAAAGAAACGACTTCTTTGTCAGAAATAAGATTCAGCTTGACTGAAGATTATCGGCAAGCGAAGATGACTAGTCGACTTAGCTCGACCAATGTCGACCGCTAGAGAACAAGAAGATTAAGCAGAGAAAAGAGAATAAATAGATCGTTTTCTCTTCTGTTTTTCTCATCATCTCTTTCTGTTTCTTCATTTCTTAGAATTCAGTCAGAAACGCGCTTTTGCATCTGCTATTCACTTTGCTATTCACTTTGCTATTCACTTTGCTATTCGCTTTGCTATTCACTTTGCTATTCACTTTGCTATTCACTTTGCTATCACTTTGCTATTCACTTTGTCATTCACACTGCTACTCACTGCTGTTACTGCTATTCATTGCTGTCATCGCTATTCACTGCTGTCATCACTATTCACTGCTGTCACTGCTATTTCATTTGCTTCACTACTGTCATCACTGTCGATGATTGCTTCTACTTGTTATCAGAGTCACGTCAACGTCGACATCACTGTCGCTGTCAGCAAAAAACAAAGTTGTCATTGCTTCTTCTTTCTTCATATGTCTTGCTCTTGCTCATCTGCAGCATCATCATCATTCTCGTCAAGTTCATCTGTCTCTTCAAGTCTTTTCTCTTCAAGTGTTTTCTTGAAAAGAATCAACTTAAAACAAATTGTCAAAACATCAATTACTTTCATTATGTAACAAAGAATTAAAGATGTTCATTAAGTGAATATGAAACATAAGCTGAAACAGAAGCTTCAATGATTAAAAGCTCAGAATACAATGTTGAATCAGTTAAGAAATAATTCAATGATAAAAAATATTATCAATCAAATGTCAAATGCTATTCTTTTAAATGATTCTTGCATTCAAACAATGATATCTTGCTATCTTTTTATTAATATCACTCAACTAACTTTCATCTTCAAAAATAAATTTTAAGCTGTTAATATCTTTAAGCTGATCAATGATCATATATTAAATTTAATCAATAAACAAGATTTGTGATTATCATTAGACTGATCATCAAGTTGAGTATTGAGTTGACATTTTGAACTCAAATCGATCTCGAATTGAGTTGCTCACATTTTCAACTCGATTTAAGTTAAATTGAGCATATTTTCAACTTGATTCAACGCGACTCAAGTAGCAGTCAACATCAGAAAATCTCGTCGAATATTTAATCACGTAATTAGTTGATAAATTAAATGATTTATCATTTTGATCGATCTCTCTTCTTATAAGATCACTTTGACGTGATTAGCTGCAAGCGCATGCCTAATAGCTTAAATGACATCGTTTATCACATTGACACAAATCATCAAAATAACATGAATCATCAAAATGACATGAATCATCAAAATGACATGAATCATCAAAACGACATGAATCATCAAAATGACATGAATGATACTGCTGACAATGATTATTCTTATTCTATATGCTCAGTTCTATATGCTCAATTCTATATGTTCAAGCGTATGTAAAAGCAAAGTATTAAATCAATGAATTTATTATTTAACTAGTTATCTAACTATTTATTTAAACGAATTGTTAACTATGTAGAGTGCTTGATAGAGAAACATGAAGAATGCTTGGTAGAAAAACATGAAGAATGCTTGATAGGAAAATATGAAGAGTGCTTGGTAGAAAAACATGAAGAGTGCTTGATAGAGAAACATGAAGAGTGCTTGGTAGAAAAACATGAAGAGTGCTTGATAGAGAAACATGAAGAGTGCTTGGTAGAAAAACATGAAGAGTGCTTGGTAGAAAATCATGAAAGAAGTCATGTAGAAAGCATTGTTCAATTCATGTTATGCGCTCAATCAACGAGTAATTTGAAGCATGTAGAAAGTTTGATAGAGTGTTTGATAGAAAGCTCGATCAAAAGCTCGATCGAAAGCTCAGTAGAAAGCTCACTAGAAAGATCAGTAGTAGAAAGCTCGATCAAAAGCTCAGTAGAAAGCTCACTAGAAAGCTCGATCGAAAGCTCACTAGAAAGCTCACTAGAAAGGTCAGTAGTAGAAAGTTCAATCGAAAGCTCAGTAGAAAGCTCACTAGAAAGCTCGATTGAAAGCTCAGTAGAAAGCTCAGTAGTAGAAAGCTCAGTAGAAAGCTCAGTAGAAAGCTCAGTAGAAAGCTCAGTAGAAAGCTCAGTAGAAAGCTCGATCAAAAGATCAGTAGAAAGATCAGTAGAAAGATCAGTAGAAAGATCAGTAAAAAGATCAGTAGAAAGCTTGATCAAAAGATCAGTAGAAAGATCAGTAGAAAGATCAGTAGAAAGATCAGTAGAAAGCTCGATCAAAAGATCAGTAGAAAGCTTGGTTGAAAGATCAGTAAAAAGATTGATAGAAAGATCAGCAGAAAGATCAGTAGAAAGTTTGATATTGAGTCATGAAGAGTGCATTCTATTGAGTCAGTTAGCATTATTTCGTACGAAATAGAAAGTAGAAACTGTTCTACGAAGAAAGAAAGAAGTGAGAAGAAGTAAATACTCTGAATCTTCTGAATTTTCTAGCGTCAACCTTCGACTGAGAGCGAAGATTACTAATCACAGAGGTAACAGTACTGTTTTCAAGTCATGTAGAAAGCATTGTTTGAAGCACTGTTTGACGTGTTTTATGCATTCAATCAACGCGTTTGATAGAGCGTTTGATAGAGAGTTTGATAGAGCGTTTGATAGAACGTTTGATAGGAAATTTGATAGAGCGTTTGATAGAGAGATTGATAGAACGAGTAGATGAAGCAAGTAGATGAGCGAGTAGATGAGCGAGTAGATGAGCGAGTAGAGTAATGAGCATGTAGAGTGATGAGTAGAATGATGAGTATGTAGAATGACGAGTAGAATGATGAGTATGTAGAATGACGAGTAGAGTGATGAGTATGTAGAATGGCGAGTAGAATGATGAGTATGTAGAATGACGAGTAGAGTGATGAGTATGTAAAATGATGAGTAGAATGATGAGTATGTAGAGTGACGAGTAGAATGATGAGTATGTAGAGTGACGAGTAGAGTGATGAGTATGTAGAATGGCGAGTAGAGTGATGAGTATGTAGAATGATGAGTAGAATGATGAGTATGTAGAGTGACGAGTAGAGTGATGAGCATGTAGAGTGACGAGTAGAATGATGAGTATGTAGATAGACGAGCATGTAGAATGCGAAGAACGAAGATGTTGTCAAACTGTCTAATGATGCTGTTAGTCATCTAATTATCTATACGCAAAGGTAAATGATTCAATTTACCAGCTATTAGATCTAAGTACAAGATTAATGACGTAATTAAGTGATGTTTGATTGAACTCTTTGATCTAATCAGCTGTCAACGATGTCAACGATGTCAACGTGATGATTAGCTGCGTGTGATTGACTAATTAGCACTCAAGAATTTGTTGATGAAGTCAACTCAACTCGACTCGTCAAGAACTTGAGCTTGACGTCAAGAAAGCTAAGAATAGAAACATAAAACAACATGTTCGCTTGTTGTTTTCTTGCAATAAATTGCATTATTTTTTCGCATTATTCATTGTTCTATATATTATCTTCAAGCTATTCATCATTACTGTTGTCACGTTGCAAATACAAATCATTCTACAATATAACAGAATATTTAGTTCACTGACAACTTTCAATCTGTTCAATTAAAGATTTATGAAACTTTCACATTATTTTGAAAAAAAGAAGATTAAACAAGAAGTGATGAATAAAATTCACCAGAATTTCTCACAGCTCAAGATAAGAAAGAATAGTGAGTATGTTCAATGAACTTTGAATACAGATGACTTTTTTCTACAATGATGATCTCAAATCTTTGTTGTTGAAAGTATTCAAAACAAGATTCAAAAAAAGATAGTTAATTTGCTCTGATTCAAAAAAGTTAAAGATGATAAGCAATTTAATATATGAAATCACTTTATACAGTTGACTTTGATAGTTGAAGAATTGCTCAAAATCTCATGCACAATCTGCAATAAAATTATGAATCATTCTACAGCTTTTGATAGCTTTAGCATGTCTGCTATGAAAAAGCATCTTGAATCAAACTTTTGCACAGCGACAAAGCGAAAATGCAAACACTTGCAATCATAAATTGAACTGACTTTTGAATGAGTAAGTCATATCTGATAATGCAAATTAATAATGCAAAATTAACAAACTATTAGAAGAAAAGTTATATCAAGTTAATCTTTGTCTTCAATCAAGAAAATTGAAAAGATCAATTATGCAAGATCTTTGTTGACTTGAATCTACTTTTTCAAATCGTTGATAACAAGTAATTTCGAAAGCTGCTATATATGTTTCGTTCAGATTTGCAGATTGTGCATTGCATAAAAATGACAACTATGATTCTTTCTCACTATAAGAATATTTATAATCAGATCAGAATGAATCTTAAAGAATCACAACATGTTTTTATTGCTTTGAACGTGTGATCTAGTTCTCAAAGAGTAATGTACTTGAGAGTGTTGATATATTGAGTCAATGTCAAATTTCAGTTTTATGAACATTTTATTGAATTTACATCTCTCAATATTGAGCATATTGATTGTCAATTAATAATGAAGCTAATGAAAATTCTGAAGAACTACGTTATTAAAAACAAGCTTTTCAAGATTGTTATTAATAATGTGAGCAATAATAGTATCTTGAAAGAGAAACTTGAAAAAATCATGAGTCATTGCAAGTTTCAATGAGATAGAATACAGAATTTCATTAATTGCTTGATTCACATCATCAATCTTATGACTTAAGATTTTATTTAAGCTCTTGAATTGAAAATAATAACTGATAATATTATTGCTCAATTAAAGAATTGTTAAAGATCTGTTTAAAGCGAGTCAGATAGAGATGTCATTTAACTAGAAGATAAATGCTAAGAAAGAAAGATAGCTACAGAAAAGAAGCTGACTACATATGTGTGTTTCTCAGTCAACGCTAGACTCAATAAAGACTAGTTAAGATGACGAAGCGAGAATAAATCTGACAAGGCTAAAAGACTGAGTCTGACAAGACTAGAATCATGACAAGAATGAGCAAGTGCAAGATATTGAGACAAGCAGAGAATTATCTGTTGTGATCAAAAAGATATTGCTTCAAATAATAATAATAATAATAATAAATTCATACATTTTTGTGACATTGATTAGATCAACTCATGAAGAACTCTATGCTATGTATGTTGAGTGAACAAAACTCTCTGAGATAGAAAATCACTCGCTATCTATACAACTGCTTCACGCAGTTGAAACAACAAGATCAAGACTATGTATCAAATTTATTCATGTTGATTGCATGTTAGAGAATGAATGTTCTAGTCACTTTAAATTGCTTCAGAAGCTTCGTTTTCATCATTATTCTCGCTGCTGCTCTGAGATCTTTCATGATCGCGACGATTATTCGATAGTTCAAAAAGTCAACATTACGTAGCATTCTCAATCGCAGATGCGTTCAGTTTGAGCAGTGCATGAGTACATGCTTTGCTGTCTGATGACTTTATTTGCAGTTGCATCGCGAACTATTTATGCTCAAAACGTTTCTCAAGTGCAAATAAACATTAAGATTTATGCGTTCAATTCTGATGTAAGTTGCAAGAATGCTTTCAATCTTCTGAAGATCATTATGCATCTTTATCATTTTGTTGAATAGATGAGATCTTTGTGCTGAAGTTACATTGACATCTGCAATGCATTTCTTGTATTTTTCTCATCATTGCTTTCATTGATCTTTGTGATATAACACTATTGCGATGCTATCGCTTATTGAGATCATTGTAAAGAGATCAAATCATCTGCATTTAGACTGCATTCTTGTGCTTTCTTGAATAACTATGTTCAGAAGCACTATTTTCTTGATGACAGAAAAGTGAGAAGTGAGATGATTAATTTTCGTCAGTCAAATGCATATGAGTTTGCATGCTTGTCTAGTCTCTTGCATTCTGTCGTTGACTTAACTGCGTAATGTGACTTTATTCTGCAGCATGTTCAGATAAACATGCAGCGAACTTATGTACATTTCGATCTCTAGTGTTTCAATGCTTACTCTTTTGAACACTTTCACAACGTGATGTAAAGTCTGATTCTGCAAAGTTTCTAGTCTGCATTTCTTGTCTGACAATTCTTTCTCTTTATCACACTGATGTCAAACTGATGCTTTGAATGCAATTTCTGATCTCACTACAGCTGAGTACACTTGTCTCACTTTCGTGAAGATTGTCTCTCATATGAAGACTTTTAAATGACTAAGTGCAAGCATTCTTGTGACGTGACTTGCTTCTATCTATCAAAGATGCGCGTCTCATTGCAGTTTCATGTTCAGTTGAATCTCTAGAACTCGCACGTCTGACTTTGACTTAATCACTGAGCTTTCTATTTGTATGCTAGCTGTCATGTTGAATTTTCTTGAGTTTCTAGTAAAATGTGTGAACTCATATTTTTTGAGTGCAAACGTTGTGTCATGAGTTCAAACTCACTTCATGCAAACGTCGTGTGTCTTGCTCAGTATTTTGCAAATTTCTTCAATGAATCTGTTGTATGCTAGAATGTTGATGTTATTTATGAAGTTGAGCACTTCAATTTTAATTCTCAGTACTTTGCATTTTTTAATTAAACTTGCGTTGAAAAATAGAAAGAGAATCGATGAAATGAAAGATTCTTAAGATATGTCTGCGTTTATCTCGCGCATAGTGCTCATTTGCTCGTCAAATATCAATGATGTTTTTCTGTTCTTTAGAAAGCTGCGTGCTCATTCAACTATGTAGCTCAATGTTCTTCTCATTTTCAGCATATGCAGCAGTCTGATATGCAAGACTTGATCAAACGCTTTGATGACATCTAAACTTAGCATGAAGATTACGTACTTGATTTTGCAATCTTACACAATGTGAACTTAATCTACTAGTAGATTTAACATCAAGATCATGAATCGCTTGCGTCTTATTCTCATTTGAGCATTCAAAAGCATGTGATGAGTCTCAGTTATATCACTCAGTCTTTTGATCATAATTGACTTTAAAGCTTTGCTCATGATATCAAGCAAAGCAATAAGTCGATATGTTTTCAAGTCAATGTAATTACTTTTCTTTAATTTGCATAGCATTATTGTTTGAGTCTTTTTGAACTGCTTCAAATGATATTTGTGTGTCATGCATGCATTGAATAAACTCGTCAGCACTGAGATCAGTTCTGTGAGATCTGCTTGAAGTGCTTTGTTTGAAATTTCAGAAACGTCTGATGCTTTGTTCACTTTTACTTGTCTGATTGCACACTTCATCTCGTTCTTTGAGATGCGTAAATTTGATGATACTGTCAAAAATATGAATGAATCTGAAATGTTATTGACATCTGCTTGTGAGAATGAAGAAAAGAATTTTTCTTGCAGCATCACAATTTTTTCTTCAAACGTTGTTATCATGTGATCAATATCATCTTGTTTCAGTGACAAAAACTGAGAAAGCTTTTTAAATAGTTGACTTTCGATTCTAGCTCATTTTGCAAAGCATCATATTGATTTCAATGCGTTGCTTAGCTCATGCATCTGTGATCTGAAGTGTGCACATTTTGTTTGTCTGATGATCTTGTTTTTATGATCATTATGTTTCAGATATTCATTTCATGCCTCTAATGTGCCTTGTGTTTTTCATATGATTCGCAGTCATCTTGATTTTGTTACTACTTCAAAGCAGCTTTTGTTAAAGATCAGCATAGAGCGAGTCATATGAGTGTAATGTAACAAGTATATAAATGCTAAGAAAGAAAAGTATTTAAAAGAGAAGAGTTGACTATTTATATGACTCAGAAGAATATAAGCTAACTCTGAATAAAGTTGACTTCGAAACAAGTCTATGTTCTAGCGATGAGCAATCGACGATAGTTCTTAGAATAGTCATCAACATAGTCATCAACATAGTCATCAATGAAGATGCGTAGCTAGAATCGTAACATTACTCTCTCTCTTCAATGATTCATGTTTGCATGAATGTATTTTCTTAGTCTTGTGTAGAATCGAAATGTCTATTGTAGCAAACTTACTATGCAAGATAGAAGTATCATTGAAGCAGACTCACTAGTTGCATACGAACGAGTTGACAGATTGATTCACTGATAGATAGAATGATGAGAAGGTAAATCATTGCATTGACGAAGTGTCATTGTAGCAGACTCACTAGTTGCACATGAATGAGTAGACGAATCGATTCATTGATGAGTAGAACGATGAGAGCGAATAAATCATTGCATTGACAATGTTATTGAAGCAGACTCACTGATTGACTTGCTCATCAAAGAGATTGACTTTGAGCTCGTCATTGTAGCAGACTCACTAGTTGCACATGAATGTATGATCAGATTCACTGATGAGTAGAACAATGAGAGCAAGTAGATCATTGCATTGAGAATAGATGTCATTGAAGCAGACTTACTAGTTGCATGTGAACTGATAGACGAATTGATTCACTGATAGATAGAGCGATGAGAAGATCATTGCATTAACGATGTCATTGAAGCAGACTCACTGAGAGTTTGCTTCTCGAGATAGAGACTTCGCGCAGTTCTATGACTGATCTCGTTTGATTGTTCAACAAATTCGAAGAATTTCTTGCGAATCTGAATGAACGATTAATTCGCTGATCTTTGACCTAGTTGAATGATTTCAATCGTTTGTTTATACTCGCTGATCAGCGTACAAGTTCAAATCTTTTGTTTATTCTCGCTGAGTCAGCTTACGAGAAAGAAGAGTGAGTGTCTGCACGATCACGAGTCAACTAAATCAAAGTCAATAGTCGTGTGAATTGAGCAGAGCAAGTCAATGCAGATTATTTCTCTTTGTCTGTAACGAAGAAGCATTTATATAATGTTAGAGATCAGCATAGAGCGAGTCATATGAGTGTAATGTAACGAGTATATAAATGCTAAGAAAGAAAAGTATCTAGAAGAGAAGAATCAACTATCTAT
>JAABUW010005719.1_pt1 | contig 15998 bp, 21 predicted proteins | sample 5560081 | NCBI WGS metagenome assembly JAABUW01 (sample SAMN10711882, study PRJNA513363) | rock metagenome | isolation source: Antarctica rocks | place: Antarctica: Victoria Land, Knobhead sud | reverse complement strand
AACTTATAGTACTCCTTAAACTAAGTAATATTTATCGCGAAATCTTTCTGAGAATCCGTCCCGTTGTTAAGTTATGGGAACTTGGTATATAGGCCCTAGAGTACCCTGGAGCTTAGGACCCGGAGCTCGGAAGTATAAGCTCCGGGTGATAAGGCTGGACCATTGGGGGGTATGGACCATTGGGGGGTGAACCCTTCTACTCGCTGTGAACATTCACCGACGTAGTCTTGCTAAGTAGGACTTAACGTTTATCAGGTACACATTGATCTAGTCAAATCGTCATTAAGATTTCTAGCTACCTACGAGGCAGAAAGCTATAAGTGTTTTGCTAAGGAAATTCATTGGCAGGCCAATGCCTGTCGTATGATGATAATATCGTACCGTTACACATCCTTGGAGTAGACTGATGCTATTACTCAAAACACAATCACCTCTTCCAATGCCACTTCCACAGCAATACCCAGCCACCAATCACTGATGAGACCCCCGTGAAAATGATGAGGGGTCCGTAACTCGTACCATAACCAAAGCGTCCTGCCGAGCTGATGGTTCCGGCTTTGAGCAGTAGCAGACTGGCAAGCCCACCACTTACATATCGAATTCCTCGTACACCATTCAGTAGACCATACACCATTCCTGAATCAATAGCCTCATTCCTCTCCGCAGCTTCCCGTTCCATCTCATTGAGTACGCCTCCCCACGTGGCGCTGTACCCACTAGAAAAGAAGCCAAAAGTGACGGCGAATAATATCAATAGTGCGAGACTACCTTGCGACGTCAAGCCCCACAGGAGGAAAGCAGACAGAGCCGAGGTAACGGGCGGTATAGAAGTCACGGTCGCGGCTGAAAGGGGGAGGCGCTTGTTATCGCTCAAATATCCAAAGAAGGACGAGGAGGCGATGCCAGGGACATTGAATAGAGCGAGCATCAGGGTAGCCGTAGTCTGAGATGGTAAAGTGATATCGTGGGCGTACGTACTTAAGTATGTTTGTGGTATGCCATATCCAGAGCTTTGAAAAATGATGGCGATGCTGTAAATGTAGAAGGCTTTATGTTTAAGAAAGTGCCAAGGGATCTTCCGTTTCCGATCAGTACTCAAGGATAATTTTATGCTCGAAGGATGACTTGGTATCAAGAGAATTGCGATAACGCTGGTTCCGACCATAATACCGGTCCATATTCTCAATGTATTTCGAAGGCCATAGCGATCAAGAAGCCCTCGGAATAGAAATGGACAAGTAGATCCTACGATGTTTTTACAGGACAGAGTGATTCCGTACGCTACAGCGCGATTGCTGCTCTTAGACCATTCGCCAAGAGATAGTGTGGTTGGACTATAGATGAGTGCGCATCCTAACGCTGCCAAAACACCCTGTGTCACAACCAAATGCCAGACGTTAGTACTGAAGGAAGACAGGACGAAGCTGATGCATGTCAGCACGGCACCGCAAAGAGCTGCGGCCTGGCGTCTGCGGGCCCAGTGTCTGGCGAACGGCGCGAATAGAAAAGGCATTGAGAGGTACATGACGCCGTTGGTGGTCGTGCCAATGATACCGGTGATCTCACGAGACCCCTGTAGCGTCCAGTTGTTGTATAAGTACTCTTGGAAGACGCCATAACTCATGGCGAAGCCTACGTGTGTAAGTTGAAATTGCGACCAGGATGTAGGATTCGACGTACCCCAGATTGGTAGTTGTAATATTGCAGAGCTCCCACTTCGCAACTTCTTCGAGTGTAGAATGGCCAGGGGCTCGTTATCTGCACATCAATTGAAACGAAATAGCTTAGATGGCTGAATTGAAGGTAGAAAAACATGTCTAATGGCTATCTGTTATTGGGCATGGCCACTCTTGTCTTGATGAGAGCAGTCTGGCCTGTCTTGGCGGCCCAATCTTAGAATTAGCCTGGGGAATCATATCTGGCTGGTACAAGTACTCAAGCAGGTATCGGGTCTAAGCACTAACTTTTTAAGTTCTATGAAAGTACTCCGTATTGTAACCACTTCCATTAAGTGATGACACACTATGATACTAATGGTAGCAGTGTAAGTCAAGGTCAGTATGCATGCATGGCATCAGTCTAGTAACGAGAGTAATCAGACGCGGTGTGCGAGACTTTTGTACGGATCAGGGAGACGTGCATTGCGACATACAACTGCCCGTCCCCGCAATGTGGTTTTGGGTCTGTGCCGTGGGAAAGGCACTGTCCAGATCCAAGTCGAAATCCATCAGTGGAAATAATTTCGAACAACACCATTTGTCTTGGCCCATGCCTTGTCAAGGCATTCCACCATCTCCTCTGGCAGAGGCCCCTTTTCAAAATCCTCGAGATTCTCCCTCAGATGCTCAACATTGCTCGCACCGATGATAACAGCATTTCCACCATTAGCCTCCAACTTTGAGTGATGAACCATCCACCTCAATGCACATTCAGCCTCGGTCAAATGATATTGTCTTGCTGCCTCTCTGACAATGTCCAGAGCATCAAACATTGTGTCGTTCCAAAAGCGTCCCCGGTACTTCCGGCCTCGAGCAGTGTTCGGATCGAAACGGGACATGGACTTGATATTTGAGTCCTCGGTATCGCGATGGTACCAGGACGTCAGAATGCCGCCAGCCAGAGGATTGAACGCATAAAATGCCATCTCGTAATGCCGAAGACAGGGAAAAAGTTCAATTTCAACGGTGCGGTGGATAGCATTATATACTCTTTAGTAAACTGTGGGACGGATCCAGTCATTTTGAATGCACATCTCGCTGATATATGCTACCTCCCAACTCATGTAATTGCTAAGGCCGAGGCGGCTGAAAAGGCCCTCCTTTTGCAGGCCATTACAAGCACGAAATGTCTCTTCGAATGAGGTATTGCGATCGGGTCCGTGGAGATACCAGAGGTTGACTTTGTCCGTTTTCAAGGTCTTGAGAGACTCCAAGAGATGTTTGCGAAGACTGGCAGTTGTGTGGGAGATTTTTCCACCATCGACTACCGTTGGATATAGCTTGGTGTCAACAACAAGTCTGCGCTCCTGTAATTGCAAGCCACCAAGATACTCCTCAGAGGAACCTTCACCGTAAATCCGAGCTGTGTCAACTCGTTCATGACCGTGTTCTCGAAAAATATCGAGCAGTACGCCAGCATCCTTCAAGTTGTGAACTCGGGATTGTTCCACCCCTAAAGCTATGTGAATTTTTTCCCAAATTTCTTGCGTGGGAAAAAACCTTCTCTGCCAAATCTCATGGCACCGAAGACAATTGGCAACTTGGTCATTGCTCCAGAATGCATACCGGCAAAATTCGTGGATTCAAGGCGTGCCATCGAAACAAATATCAAGGGAAAGGCTATTTAGACCCTGATTAATTCGGGTTCGATCCTGGACTCAAGGATATGTTCGGACCCCCACTCTCCTCTCCATCGAATGTTGGGCACTATCTGGGATCCGCAATTCTAGCAATCCTGAGAGTGAGCTTACATGCCACAAGGACACTAGCGCATGAGCAATCTGTACGCTGAATAAATGCTCAAGAGCTCCATCAACAGAAAGGTCAGTTGCGTCATGAACACCATGGACGAGAAGCAGTAATATCATTAGCATAATATTCCGAGGACTTCCGCCTGCATAGATTCCGGGTCTGCATTTTAGATGGGTGTTAGCATCATAAGCAATCTGCGTCGCAAGTGGCGCGGAAACCCGCAAATGATAGGAAGATCGGTTGCGTCATAAATTGTTGATACAGTATGCAGGCCACAAGGTTGTATACACAAAGTGACGAAACTCAATGCCTTGAGGACAGGGCATGTCTGTTGATTGCGTGTACCCCCAAATACTTTGCGCTCTAGCTCTGCAGGCTGTCCACAATAGACGACATTTGTGTATGGCTGTGGGAGACCAAGGGCGCTCAAAGGCAGTGAACTGGATATCGTCTCGGGGCATCATGTCTTCAATGTTCTCCAGGCTCAGCGGCCCGATATCGCAAGACACTTACGAGATCAATCTGGTACTTCGATCGAAGTAGTCCTCGCGAACCAAATGCAATCGTTGATCGAAAGGGTGAGGTCAGCATCGGGCGGGAAGACTTCATTCGTACAAGTATCTTCTACCTTAAAAAGGACAACGGTCGTGTCTACGGAAAGTAAGATCACCTACCTCTTCCCATCATTTCGCGTGCGACCGCTGAATGATTAGATTGCGGTCCTAGATATGATCCCAATTTCATTCAGTCCTTGAGGCGATTCTCGGATTGAGGCGTCATCCTCCCCTTTCCGCGGAGCAGGTTGACGCTATCCAGGTCTTCGAGAATACGTGTCAGTGTAGAGCGCTGCGTATGGTAATTGATGTTGGAGAAATGCAGTTTATGAACAACGAGGACAATTTTCATGCTCGCACAACCTATACGGACCTCCCAGCGCCAGCACCGGGCCGGCATCTGTTGCGATTGTGGCTCGCCACGCCCGAGAGCGAAGGCGGCTGGAAAGTGGCCTTCCATAACAGCGATGCAAAGAAGAGAAGCGGGGTTCAGGTAGATCGACGTCCAGCTAAGGTCCTGTTTTACCCCGAACGAAGTAAGGACATGACTCACAATCAAGAAATATCATATATGATATCTATACATTGCAGTGAGTGTTCACACAATGAAGCTATACGATAGCAACATAAATAGCTTTTCAGGAATCTGAGAATAAGCTCACATCGTGTCTCGGTGCTTTGCTATGGTGGTGGGAGTAACCATCAACGCACAGGGGTGTAGCATTTTGCATCGTTCGATTAAGAGGCTTCACGTGATCGTGAATGAGTGACGAGTGCTTCAAGTATCAAGTTGAGATTTGGGTGTTCTATCGCCATAGGCCAACAATGCATCAGGCTTGCGCATGGTGGCACTTGTCATTCATTTGAGCGTGGGGTTTTCTGTGCGTAGTCAGGTATCTTCGCCTTCTTCAATCCATGAAACAAACCCAGTGACTGCAGCCTCTGGTTTCCTTGCTTTATCGAAGCTTTGTTCAGTACCAATATTGGTATCCAGGAGTCGAGAGCCTGAACTGACTTCTCTACGTTCCTTTTGACCGATCGACTCATCCCAAAATCGCTCCGTTGCACTCCACTATTTTCCAGTCATATCTTTCAGCGGGTTGAGAGTGCTGGGTCAAATCTCCGAGGGATCTCTCGGCCTCACTCCTGCAGTAGATTCCAGCTGTACCTTGTCGCCGACAGGTTATGCCAGCCAATTTACATCGGACACCATCTGTTCCCCGCTAGCATGAAGCACATCGGCGTTCGAGAGGTGGCATGCGCGAAGTCAGATAACGCCATTGGATGTTCGCGGGGTGAGCAAGTGACAGTATCTCCCCTAGTCTTTTGGGTCCAAGGTGGTCAAAGTCCAGGTGATGAGGAGGGACATTATAGCGAATAATTGCCGCGGGATGCGACGGCACCTGCGGTCCGATGCTCGGCCCGCAGCGCAGATAACTGAAGATTGTACTTTAAGGGCGGAAGGGTATTTTTCGTAATCCTCACAAGAGTCTACTAGGAAGGTCTGAAATCTATAATATTACTTACCAAAGGTACTCCAAGGTGTCATGTTAATATTAACCTTAGCGTTAGGAAATCTCGTCGTACCGAAATCTATCAGGAGGATTTTCAAATTTTAAAATCTCCTGAGCGAGAGATCTCATTAAGATTTAGCGCTAATGACTAAGCGGTATTATACCGTTTCAGGGTCCATAGCGCGTTACGGGGTACCGGCGGTGCGGGGGCACCCTAAGATACGTACCTACGGTACCCTAGAGCCCCGTACCCACGCCCAATAAGACGTGCATGACACCCCCGCGTAGATTTTAGCGAAATCGTCCAAATCTAACGTTAGAAAATTGAATGTATATACTAGTATCTCGATCCTGAAAGAAAGGCTTGGCGCTTTCTACGCTTTGCGACGAGATTCTTCAGCTCAGGAGACTCCTAGGAGGATTTCCAAGGTACGAGATTTTAAAACTTGGGAGATCCCGTAATTACGAGCTATCTATAAAGCCTAATTAGATTACTAGGATATACCTAAGTACGGACCCTTTATTACGTAGGATTCTACCCGTATCCTTATTAATTATAAAGCCCCTTGTGAGGATTACGAAAAATACCCTTCCGCCTTTAAAGTAGAAGGGTTCACCCCTAAATGGTCCAGCCTTATCCGCTTAATCACCCGGAGCTTGTGCTTTCCGTGCTCGGGGTTAAGCTCTAGGGTACTCTGGGGCCTATATACTAAGTTCCCATAACTTAACAACCGGACGGATTTTTATCAAATTTTCGTGATAGTAATTATTTAGTTTAACGAGTATTATAAGTTTATAAGCGAAAGTATACTTCAAAAGTCTATGGTTCTAGAAGAAATAACGTGGACCATTTGGGGGTGAACCCTTCTATGTGGAGTAAAGTACGGTACTGGGTACTAATGATTCATCAATCAATAGTGGTACTAGCATAAATTTACGTAATATAGCCTTTACCGTAGTATTCTACATAGTACACCATATTTCCACATGGGATTAAGGAAGACGAAGTATTTAACGTAAAGCCATCATAATGAAAAGCCACGGTGGCAAGAACGAGTTGCAGCCACCATTGAGTGGTACATGGCCTCCTAGCAATGGTCTCAGTACCCATGTCGTCTCCAGACAAGACACCATTCTTTCAATATCGGCACGTACCACGATTTCGGCGCCAGCCTCGATCGTTTGGTCAATACTTCTTGACACCTCCAACTACCAGTCCTGGAACTCGTTCTGTCCTAGCGTAACCATACACTCACAGCCAGATCAAGTGTCCAAGTCCGAGGCTCATATGTTGCACCTCGGTACATCCTTTACCTTCAACGTCATCATGGATCCCAACAAACCGAACAAAGTGACTCCTACGCAATTGCGGATAACCGATGTCTCGACGCCCGAGGACAAGTCGGGGTACATTTCGCAAGAAGTATTGAGCGAGGATGGATCATTTGAAGCAAATCTGGCAAGGGTGCACAGGATAGCATGGACCACCGAAGGGGGCTTCGTTGCTCGGGGTTTGAGGAGTGAGAGATTCCACGAGATCATAGCGCTGGAGGAGGGCCAGGCTTGTGAGGTTAGGACGTGGGAATGTCAAGGTGGTATACTGGCAAGGGCTGTGAAACACTACTACAAAGACATATTGCAGACTAAATTTGCGGACTGGTGTGCAGACTTGAGGGTGGAGGCGGAGAGGAGGAACGCTGGAGGAGGAACTGCTTGAACAACATACGTAGTGCCACGGAAAGGCCATCGATTTTGCTGACGTCTAATGATATCACGAAGAAAGATAACGGTATATTTGCTCCGAGGTGACAATATCAATAGAATAGACTAATCATTAACACTGGGTAATATGTGAAAATGTGAATTAAGACAAATGGTAGAACCCAAGGTCTACTCTGAGTTACCTGCTTTAGAATTCGAGATGCCTACCCTACAGTTGTAATGAAGTCTCTACCAGTAGAGTGGTATCTCGAGTGAGAAATAGTTCTAACTCTATATCTGAGGAGCTTGGGCCATTGGGACCTTTCTCAATGAGGTTGTGGGTTGGATTGGAGTTGTGGAGGTAAAATGTATCTAACAGGACACTAAAGGGGTTAATTCGGGGCTATCCATCTGTATGAATCGACCTGTATGCAAAGCATCGTATTTACAATAGATTTAGGCAACTTTCACCCTAGTTATCTTCTAGGCTTAGTTTATCTTGCAAAGCTTTCCTCATTCATGGTCGCTTGGATCGTGATTGGCACCTTGCTTGGCGGTAACAGAGCGCTTGTGCTGCTCCTCGGCTAGGCTCTGTCTCTTGACATATTCAAGGACAATCTCCTCCTCGGTCTTTGATTTGCTCAGACCTTGCTTGTGCTCTTCTTGAGTCTTTCTGGAGAGCTCGATAGCTTCCTCAAAGTCCTCATCCAGGTGGGCAGCCTTCAGACCACTCATTTCAGCAGACTTCGACCTTTCAATCGCAGCTTTGATGTTCTCATCATCATCAGTGTCGACGCCCGAGTCATCAAAGTCAACGATTGCCAGATTCTTCTGTGAGGCGGACGGCGGATGCTGTGACACGCTCCGGTGCAAGGCCGACTCAAGCTCCTTATCATGGTCACTAGCTCCATCTAAGTCATTGGTAGGAGGCTTCGAGCTGTCTTGACCACGGACTTTTGTAGCTTCGGCAACGCTGGCTTGAATCGCCCTCTGAACCGCATCTGCGTGGTCGCCTTCCTCAGACGCTGATTGTAGCTCAAGAACACTTGCTCGGATGGCTTTCTCGATCATCTTATCCTCGCCCGGATTCCCATGTGACGTAGCCGCGACAGAAGCAAGTATTGCTTCCTCGAAGTCAGCACTGGCTGCACCTGTTCCCCCCGATTGTTGGTGAACAAAGGGGTGAGATTCGGGAATGGCATTTGGGGAATGATTGCCATCTTTGCTCTGCGCACTCTTCTTATCTTTCTTTTTCTGTGCAGATTGCCTCTTCCTCTCTTCGATAGTCGACTTGAGATAACAGTGACGAGTTTGAAAAGTACCGTGACGCGTATGGTTTTTTTCCTTCTCGATTTCGACCTGTATTGCTTGCCACCGGCTGACAACGTCAAGCCTCTCCTGTTGGTTGGAATGGTGCCATTCTTCGTAACCTTGTGCAGTGCGAGCGGCGACGATATAGCTCTGCACACTCGAGCCAAGATGCTTCTGGAGCTCTTTGTAAATGCCTTTGAAGGTGTAACCCGGTAGGCCCCAAATAGCTGCGCACTTTTAGCGAATTCGATGTCTCGGACAGTCACATACCTGCGCCAGGCTTCAAGACAACACCTCCAATGCCTTTGCCAAACCCCTTGATAAAACCCGCAACACCCTCTTTTTTCGCGCCGTCCAGGGGTTGCGTTACTAAGCCTGAGATACCGTCATAGAAACCGAAACCGAATTCCTGAGCTAATCAGCCCGGACCACTTTAGTACGCAAGTTTGAGTGATATTACCTTGCCGGCAGCCTTCAAGCCACTTTGAAGCCCGGTTACCTTATCTGCTTGGCGCACACTCTCATCACCATATAGCTTTGGAGCATTGTGAAAACCTCGAGCTACACTTAGGGTAAAATCCATTGGTGATTTGAAGCCTGCTCCAACGATTTGCTTGATACTCTTTCCAGCACCCAGTGCTGCATCCATCGAGATCTGACCGGCATGAGTATCAGAAAGGGATCTATGGATATGGCTAGGCTGCCGGCTAGGACTTGAACCACGTGAGGACGACCTGGACATTGACTCCCTAAATACACTTCTCATAGAGTTAGGTTGACTTGTTCTTGATATCTGCCTGCTTGCATTTGGGATTTCGTCTGTGGGAGAGGACGGGCCCTCTGAAGGAGTCACGGGGTCAGCTGGGGTGTCTGGACTCCTTGCGCCTGTTTGCATCGATTCAAGAGATGCCTTTGAAGAGCTCGCAGACTTCTGGCCCTCGACTTGGGGGACTAATAATTGTGACACACATGTGAGTTCTACCAGCTAAGTGCATTTCGAGGGGCAATTTCACGGACCTTCTTCAATATTTTTTTCCGATGGCTTGATCTTCATCGCTCTCAAAATTTCAACAGGAAAGTCAGCAAAGCCCATCATAAGGCTTCCAAATGTCCCCAGCAGCGCAGATGCACCGCCAGAGATAGGATCCCAAGGCCCATCCTCAGCCTCATACTCGCGTGGTCGGTATCTGGTTCTTCTTAGCCATGAAAAACGAGGACGTGGGTATAAACTCTAACAATTTCAGGTTGTTGAAGTCCAGTATGCCTTCATTGGCCAAGACCGTTGCAGCAAAGGCGCTTAGCCTGATGGTAGTCCGCTTGACACGCCAAACGGCCGCTCGGCTAGGGGCTACTAAACAGCGCATTGTGTCGATATCCACCTGCTTGTGGAAGCTGTCGGCTCCAGATTCAGTGCCTTTCTCCGAGCTAATTCGAGCTCCCAGCTCCTGTGCCTTATGTAGAGTTGTCGGCTTCAAGGCTCCGGTGATAGCAGCAGCAAGTTTATCAGCCGTCAATTGCTTGCTGGGTACTGGTAGAGGCCCGGCTCCTGCGCGAGCAACCATAGCTCCCCAAAAAGGTTGGTCTCCGAAGAACGGGACAACCACGGTCGGTTTCCCCAGGGCGATTCCAGCTGCCGTGGTACCGGCACCGCCATGGTGCACGACGCAGGATACGTATTTGAAGAGCCAATCGTGAGGAACATTCCCTAACATAAACACACCCTCAGGAACCCCAAGCGCATCCGCTCCAAACGCACCCCAGCCTTTAGAAACCAAGGCACGCTGACCTGTCTTTTTGATGGCTTCAAAAATGAGGCTGGTCATAGCATTCGGATCGTCAACCACGATAGACCCAAAGCCAATGTAGACTGGGGGTGGTCCGGCGTCCAGAAAGGCGGCAAGATCAGGGTCCGGTGTGAAGCTACTAGCCAGCGAAAGGAAATAAAATCCCGAAATCGTTATATGAGATCCCCAGTCTTTGGGCTTAGGGATCAACGCTGGAGACCTTTTAGATGATTGTCAATTTTGCGACCAGGGCAGTAATTACGGAGGGCGGGAAACATACCAACAGTATGTGTAAGGGATCCGCAGTCTACTTGCCATGCCGGGTGCCCACATGAGGCTCACAGGTTCAAGATTCAGCGTCTTCTCTCGAAATCTATTGATTACGTCCCCAAGACCCTGCCATGTCATCATCTCGACTAGGGCGTACGAGACGAAGTTGGTTAAACTTGAATCGGCATTCGAGGACTGGATGTTGGCGAGAGGATGAGGAAAAGCTTGCGTTGGCGACCAAGGCATCCTTGATGGTATTATCAGAGACAAATTGGGGAGGGCGCGGCCCTAAAGACTTACGTGAACATAAGATGCAAAGGTATTCCCAGCTTCTCAGCACAATGGATATGAGCGAAACTTGGTGGATTTGCAATGATGGCGTCTGCAATGAAAGGTTTTGCCGCATGATCTCCGTCCATATCAATACCGCTGTCAAGGCTTGAACGACTGTCTAAATGATCGTCCGATGCTGGTATGCCCGTGCCATCACCAACCTCGATGCAGGATCTCCAGCAACCCTGGATGAGTTCGTACATGCCTTTCCGCCGCTTTCCAACGTCGCCGCTTCGAAGAGAATCCATTCCGGGCATCAGTCCCGGATTTTTGACCATGAAGGCCATGAGCTCTGCCGGATCGCCGCCGATGTTGAAAAATTCCAAGCCGTTCTCTTCAACGAGATGTCTGAATGTGCCATGTGTAGCTAGCCTCACGCGATGGCCAAATTTCTCCTTCAAGACTTTCCCCAAAGCAACGAAAGGCTGGACGTCTCCTCGCGATCCAACGACGTGGACAACAACATTCAGAGGCGGAGGAGGGGCTTCGCCAGGTGCTCCACTCAGAGCAGGTGGGATGTAACCAGGAGGGTGTTCGGCCGGTTCTTCGACATGCTGTATATTTAGCTGGCTGCGCAAAGCCGGCACCAACAAGTCCGATAACCTTCGAGATTTCTGGTTGATGTTGATATTCAGACGACCATCATCTGACTTCGTTTAGTCCAGATTCTTACTATCAAGAGGCATGAGGACTTAGCATACCTGCAACCTTCGCCTTGGTGTCGAACCCGTCTTGACTGAAGTCAACTTGACCAAGCTGTGAACCAAATGGTACTTGTGGTATTTGCTCGATCGGCGTCTCTTCGGTCACGGATGCTTGATTGTCTTTGGAGTGGGTGTGGTCATGCTCTACTGAAGATTTGTTACCCTCTTCTGACCCTCTCGGCACTGGATTCGAGTTTGGGACATGCTCGGTTGGAGGTCCAACATCTTTGTCTCGATTTGCGCTGGCAGCCGCCTCCGCCTGAGCGATGGCGATCTGTGGAACTTCCATCTTGCTGCCAAAAGAAGGCTTTGGATTCGACATGGCGTACTGCTCTACATACGGAAAAGTGTGAGGTTCAGCAATCTGGTATGCGCATGTTGGAAAGCGCAACGCAGCGCGGGCGCGTTACGAAGTAGAGGGTGATCGGCGGGCGCTGCACATGGTGTTTACTTTGATCCAGTGGGCAGTTGGTTGAGATAACGTGGGGACCCCACTATAGGGGTTTCCAGGCCTGGTTTCTGCTGTACCCTACCTTAGGCTTTAGCCGCGGGAGATCGATGCTTATTTAATGGGTAATATATACTTACCTACCCCTCGTACGGAGGATGAGACCAAAAGTCTTGAGTTCGCGTTAATGGGAGGTGCACCAACATTCTGCCGAGCTGGGAGGATGTTCACCCCGGAAACCGCACCCTGTTAGAACGTACAGCCCCGAAAGCAAGCTTAAAACCTTAGGCACGCTGATCCCTATAGGTTCGGTGCCCGCTCAGGACTTTTGGTGTCATCCTCCGTACAGGTAAAATAAAGAAGAATCTTGGCTAAGACTCGATTCCATGCTCTTCTATACAAATTATGTTGCACTGTACTATTAGCAACACAATCGCTTGCTCGCAACTTCGCAGGCAGCATTCTGAATACTTCATTGTTTCAAGATACCGATCAGTCAGGCTACGGTAAAGCAGCACGGAGATAGTTACATAGGTGATGTCTCCAATCGATCACAATATCTTCGCCATAACTCATCATTATAGGCCTTCTGTCCAGAGAGCAAAGAACCTTTAGCATGGATCAGAGTTATGGAACAAAAAGTCCTTTGAAACTCGTCAGGCATCCTTGTATTTTCCATAGTCGGTTTGTCGCATTCGACTTCTTTCTCATTTTCTTATACCGTCAGCGAGAGCTTGCTCCGGATTTTAACCCTCAGCATGGAGCTATTTTGACTTGCAGACGCAGAGTGGTCCTCGGCAGAACCCAAATGTGGGACCCTCCTCTCTTCATCACCTATCGAGACCTCGGCGGCCATGGGTGCGCTTTCTGGTTATGATATAGATTTAGAGCATCATGGATGCTCTACTGACCACCCAGAGACTCACCGCTTACGTGTTCTTGGCTGAGTCTTCGCCGTACCATTCCTCGTCGGACCTTTGACGGTGCCTCGCTCGTCACCACTTTCTCCACTTTCCACGCCATTCATCCATTGCCTCCCTTCACCTGGACTTTTTCGCCTCATAGTACCCGGACCCACAGCAACAATCTCTTCCTCGCTGTCGCTGTCTCCAATGTCTAGTAGAACGGGCATGCTGAACACATCTTCCTCAATTTCAGTCTTTGCAGGGTCGAGTTTAAGAACATCGACGCCTTCATCCTCCAGGTCTAGACGGCGCTTGTGAATTTCTTCGATTGGGTGAATGTCGAATTCGTCCTCGCGCTCAATGTATTCAACGTTTTCTTCCACTTCGGCAAAGTCGGGTGCGAGGGCTGACCAGCGCTGGGGCGTGACAATGGACCATAAGTGAACGCGTCCTGATTCAAGACCGCATGCTGAAACAAAGGGTCGGTGTGGATGCCACTGTTAAAATTTAGCTTCCGCCCGTATTATATGGATAGAACGGTCGTGGACCTCTACCACTCCAAGTTCTTCCCGTGGACCCTCCAAAATCTTGACCAAGCTACCACGCCCTCTTTCCCAGACATAGATGTCATGATTCATGTACGTGGTTGCGCAGACGTATTCTCCGCTCGAACTGAAAGCGACGTGATTCCATGATAGCCTATTGACGACATCCTGAAATCTGTGCTCCACCTCGATCTTGATATCATCAATATTGAGGCCAACTAGAGAAAGGTCGGGCACTGGTATAGTCCGAATGACTCTATCGCTAGCATTACAGACCATATCGCGCCCAGATGCTGTGAGGCGAAGGAAAATGATCACCCCTGTGCATAGTTTGTGAGAATGTATGACGGAACATGACTCCGTCTCCAGGATATTCAGCCATCCTTTGCTGGTGCCGGCGATGATATGATTGCCAAGGGAGGTGAAGATTGTGACGCATGTCGTCTGCTTCGCATCTTGGGCTGCTTGCTTTTCGTTGACCTCTTCACCTTCCACACGTGGTCTCCTTGGCGTAGAGGGCAACTTGCGCTTCACAGGGACAGTGCCAGATATGTCGACAAGCATCGGTTGGTCCTCAAATAGGGAGGCTACGAATAGAAAGCTGGATGTATTTAGCTTAGCGTAGAGAAGATGCCTCTCTGCACTTACTGGTTGTATGGGTGTAACTCTGCAATGTACACAGGTGCTTCAAATCGGACTATTCTAGTCCGTGTGCCATCTCTGAGATCCCATAAAATGCATTTCCAGTCCTGCGAGGAGCTCAGAAGGTATCGCCCGTCTCTAGACCAACTGATTGACCTTGGGTCAGAATGTAGCAATGTGTGATTCGCTACTCGTACCTTATTGATTGAATTTGTCGCGTATGACCCCGAAGCTTACGTGCCACCTCGCTGGTCTCGACATCGAAGATCACAATAGTTCCATCGACCTAAGCCGAATTATCATTCTTGATGCCTTGCGTGCACTGGCGTTGGAACGTACTCGGCCTGAGGCGAGGAAATCTCCTCTGCGATTAAATCTTAGACAAGTGGCGTGGCCGGATCCTGATCGTATGATCAGCGTATGCATATGTAGCCATAGCAACCCTAGACCCACTGAGCTTCCCTGTCAGAGCTTCTGGATAGTCCTGGGCGAGGATAAAGGGATCGGTCAACGCAAGATTCATGATTGAGGTACTTGAAGATCGCTGCGCAGACCAAGTGATTATTAGAGACCAAAACTCATCAGATTCTGTATGGCCGTAGACCATCCGACTCACATATCGAATTGTTTGTCAGTTTGTCAATGAAGAATGAAGCCACTAGCAGACTATTTTAGACGCAGCCGAAAACGCGCTAATTTTTTCGAGAATCTCATCGACGCCCAAGCGACGATGTTCATCTTTCACAACACCCACCACTTTTCACACAATCTACCGAGCTGTTGCAGCGCATCGCTTGAACAGTCGCGACACCATCGGCGGAAGATATCTAGAGTGTAGCAGCCCAAATCCGCTTTGCGCTGGAACGGAGCCGGGGTTGACTCACATTAGAGGGAGCCCTTTGTGGCCAGCCCGACGGCTGCTCTGACACTGCGACTCTGTTCACTTCACTTCTGATTGACCTTGGCCGTCGAGTCAAAAAGTGAAGTATCGGATGGGTACCAGAAGAACACCTTGACGTCCCACGAAGAGGTCGTCCTCCGCCACGGCTTAGATCTACCACTCTCATCTCCCTTGACCTCAAACTCGATCAACCTCGCTCATCATGGCGAATCTAAACTTCCAGTTCTCGAGTGCGCCGCTACGCTCCATTCAAGAGATCCAATTTGGACTACTCTCACCCGAGGAGATTAAGAACATGAGCGTGGCACCGATAGAGTATCCTGAGACCATGGATGAGCAGGGCTTGCGGCCGCGACAGATGGGTTTGGCAGATCCGCGACTTGGTTCCATCGACAGAGGCGTCAAATGTGCTACCTGCGATGAGAACATGTCTGAATGTCCAGGACATTTTGGCCACATCGAGCTTGCCGTGCCTGTTTTTCATGTTGGTATGTGATGCCAATAGCTCTAGTGTATCTCAGCTTGCTTATACTAATGTTATTTCAGGCTTCATGACGAAAATCAAGAAGATACTGGAGACAGTTTGTCATAATTGTGGCAAGATTCTGGTCGATGAAGTTAGTCATCCCCAATGGGATGGCCGCTGTTGGGTTGTATGCTTGGCTGACAACGACGCCTTCTAGAGCAACCCAGCATTCATGGAAGCTCTACGTTACCGGGATCCCAAGAGACGTTTCGATGCGGTCTGGCGGCTTTGCAAACCTAAGATGATTTGCGAACAGACGGTTACACCCGATGATGAGGATCCTACAGGGGGCAAGGGCAAAGAGCCAAAACACGATCATGGTGGCTGTGGAAACATTCAACCCGAGATTCGTCGGGAAGGGCTTAAATTGAACGGCACATATAAGCCCCA
>JAABUW010005717.1_pt1 | contig 15999 bp, 15 predicted proteins | sample 5560081 | NCBI WGS metagenome assembly JAABUW01 (sample SAMN10711882, study PRJNA513363) | rock metagenome | isolation source: Antarctica rocks | place: Antarctica: Victoria Land, Knobhead sud | reverse complement strand
TGGCATCAATCTGAGCGATCCTGCGCAGTGTTCTCAGATGGTCTTCCCTTCGTTACGGCTCGCCAAAAGTGCAATCGACTTCTACATGTCACGTATTGTCTTTCCGAAGGAGATGAAAGAATTTCCAAACAAGCTGTCTTCTTCGGGCTGGGACATCGCACGAGCGAAAGTTCACCCGACGACGGGTTTCAGTGGGACAAATGACAGCAGATACATATTACCATTGTCCATAAGTCAGTGTGATCTCCCGCCGCAGCTTCACACAAATGCTGCAGTGCTCGACTGTCTGCTACGGCCCGAAAACTCTTTTAAGCACGCTATGCAGGAGTCCAGAAAGGAAAGCCTCGATGCAGAATCGTTACTGCAAATAGTCGTCAGGTCGGAGCCGCCCGTGCGGGTAATTCTCGATGTGGGAGCTCAAGTTTTGGAGTGGAAGAACGAGGAAGTCGCACGTACATGGCTCTTGCGCGTTCCGGCGTCAGACGCACAGGCAGCCGTGTTCTTCGATGATCATAACGATCTGTCAGTCTTGAGCCGTGACGGTATCGCGGAATCGCTGATGATTTCCCCTTTTGCGAAGCAGATGGACCAGTGCCTAGTGTACCTCGACGAGGCTCATACCCGAGGGACGGACTTGAAGCTACCGATGAATTACCGGGCCGTTGTGACTCTGGGGCCTGACCTCGCCAAGGATCGACTTGTGCAGGGTATGACCTGATCCAATTAATTCTGTTTCCCACTGCTAACTCAAACAGCGTGCATGCGAATGCGGAAGTTAGGAAAAGGCCAATCAGTCATGTTTTGCGGGCCCATGGAAGTTGAACGTAAAATTCTCCACTGCAGCGGCAAAACCCAGCGCGACACCATCGAGGTAGCCGACGTGTTACAATGGAGCATTTCGGAAACCTGCATCAACACAAAAAAATGCATTCCGCTGTGGGCGACACAAGGGATACGGCATCAGCGTCGCCATATAGCATATTCGGAGTCTTCAAACGACAGAGGCAAAGGCGCTACTTTGGAGATCGCAAAGTTATTGCTCGAAGCTGAGGCGCAAACACTCCAGGATCGATACGGATTTGGAGGACGAAGATCGGAAGAACAAGTCTTGTTACATGGCGTGGAGGAAGTAGCACTCTTAAAACGTGAGACGCAAGTGGAAGCCATTCGGGCCAAATGTCGAGAATTTGGACTGACATCGCTCAACAACGCAACGCTTCGAGAGGAGCAGGAGCGTGAGCTGTCACCAGAGAACGAGCAGGAGCGACAAGTTGAACGTCCACCGGCACTTACACCCAAAAATCACAGTGTTCATCCAGATGTGAAGCGCTTTGTTTACCAGGGAATCCTTGACCATTGTTCAGACGCCTTTCAGCCAGCCTTCGAGCTTTTCGGCAACACAAGCGCCATCGAATGTCTTGAAAAGGAAACATGGCCGGTGCATTTGCTGATCACGGCCGACTTTGCCCAGACGGTACACGCTTCAGGAAACCAGCTTTTGGACTCGTTTCTTAGGCCTGTTCAATGGGTCGCGAGCAGAAAGAACCGCAACGCGGTCGACTGCGTGGTGCTTAGCCCGTACGAAGCTCACGAATTATTGCCATATATACGCCAGCACAACACCGTCATCCTACACATGTATTCACCTCGTGTCAGTATGTCTGTGCGTACACTAGAAGATCTTTCATTCTGCGCCATTCCTGCGGTATCCAAATGTTGGGCCCAACCCCCTTTCGTCATGCAGCTAAATTTATTTGCCGGTCAGCTCTATCTGAGAAGCTACGAGGAGTATCTTTCGGTCTGTCAATTCTTAGGACTGTGTTTTCGCCCGCGGTATGCGCAGGTTGAGGTCGCCTGCGATGGATTCATCAGTCCAACAAGCAGGCCAGAATTTGACGCAGTCATGGAGAGAGAATGTCCTTTTAGGGTCAGTCCAGTTGGGTTTCTGAGAATACTGATGGCGTTGAGAAGGAAAGGGCAGAATTTCCAAAAGTCTCACATTGGTAGAATTCTGCACGGAGAATCGCTTGCCAGGGAACAGTTCCAAGAAGTTCGAGTCGGACTCAGATAGAGATAGCGCAAGACTAAAAGGCTAGCTCGGCACCTTCCGTGCTTCGCCAGGCAGTAGAGAAGCTGCGAAGATTCTAGAAACTTCGATTTGATCTTAGTCTTTTATTGTCTGGGCCTAATTACACCCATACTAAAATGCGACGGCCACAAGTCATTTGTTCTGTACTTCTCTCTTGAATGAGATCTTGAGTATTGGAAGAGAATCTCCACTATCTCGCTAAATGCCTACATCCCGGTTAGCTTGATGATAATTCAAACTGTATCACTACCAGAGATGGAAAGGATGCCAGGTCACGTGACGGAAGTTCTCTGGGCGCGCCCAAAAAACTTCCTTAGCTTGATCCGTCAAGTCGTTTCATACAAGTTAGTTATTTATAAGTTTGAAATTGTTGCTATTTAAAAACCTGATATTCATGTGACTGACAGCCAAAAAGTGAGCCACCTGTTCAGGGTCAAACGCGTGCCCACTTTCATAATTTCATTGAATGCTTAAACCATGACACAACTAGCATAAGAACGTGAAAGCCTACAATGAAAAGGAAGAGAGGTGCTTCTGGATTGATTGCGCCGTCGCGCTGGAACAACAGCAAGATATATTATACCAAGCATTTGCCGGCCTCCGTCGACATTGCCATGCAATGCAGGACGAAACTCATTCTCGAAGTCTTTAAATAGCAGATTGACAGGCAAATGATACGGTGATTCCTAAGCTCGATTTAGCTCAGGATCGACGTATCGAGTTCGTACATACAATCTCTGTTATCGTGGGACTGGAAAAGGCACTAAAAAGGTACGCCAAAGGCACAATTTACGCCTCTGGTATCCGGTCTGCATAACTTTACACGTGCGTGTTTTGTTGAACAATACAGCTCTCAATTTGTTAATATGTTGACAAAATGAAGGTGCGATGACAGAATCTCTCTTCTCAAAATTAACGATCAGGCGAGAAACGGGGATCGATTGATACGATTCGAGGCGTCGGATTCTTGCGTTGTCTCTTTTCATTTTGAAGCATCAGAACGCAGTTATGGATAACCAGCCGAACGAGTTCAAGAAAGCGTCGCGTTTGATTATGCATATCGTCGAAAAGATGTCAGCTTTCCTCACCGAGTCTAACGAAAGCGTTTATGATCGACAAATGAACGGGCATAAAGTGCCTATCCAATGACAAAGCAAGATGCCCGCAATGCGTCTCGTATACGAAAACCCACAATTCAGAATACCTAAAGATTCGTCCAAAGTCTCCAGTCATGTACGCTTGACTCATTATTATCTGTTCCCACCTCTGAGTTGTGGACATACATATATTGTGTCAACCCCGAAACCATCCTCAATCTATAGGGTTATTTTAACCTAGAAGAAAGACGGCTTGGAGATTGGCTAGGCTTGAAAGACAAAGCCTCCAATAGCATTCGAACTTCTCCTCTTGGCGTCCAGCCCCTGGCACTGCGTTTATCGTTGTAATATTCGAACACCTTCGTTCCTAAGTCTGCTGTGAGGCTCAGATTCTTCTTTGGAGGTGTGACCGGTGTGGGATTACGTCTTTATCTTGTACGTACGAGTGCCAAGCTCTCAGGTCATGTTTATCTGACCGTGGGAAAGAAGCAAGCTGTATTAATCCGACGAATACACGTAATACCTTTCCCGGCAATCATTCCTCTCATTCCTCAACTAAAGCATTGACAATCGCAGGAGGATCACAATGATTGACGATATCATGAAGTGAGTAATCACTTCAATTCAGCAAGCACAATTCTAATGGACTAGTCGGTTTGACTTCAAACCAATGGTTTTCACTTTAGCAATTGATCGAGGCTGCTAAAGTATATAGGTGGCTTCTTAAGTGTAGTAGGCCGTCTTCGTCGTGGTGATGGTGACGTACTATTTATAGAGCTGTTTGATTGATTAGGGTTGATTTAGCGGAATCCTAGGGGTAGAAAAGTGCCTTCATGATTTGAAAAGATATGCTGTTTTTATTAACCTCTTCGTATCATCCGTTTGCTCTCCTTTCGTCATTTGGGACCGTGGTAATCGATAATGGCTCTAGACCAACGAGCTTCCTGATCACACGAGTGCCCACTCATGTACATTCAAGACAAAGGCTTTTTGATTCGACATACGGAGATCCAACGCGAACATCTTTGCTCAGCTGCGTAACACGAGCGCGGGGTCTTCAGATTAGCATAACGAGTGCCCGACATAGAACGAGACGTGGTCCAGAATGGGTCTGCTACATATGACTATGGACTGGATGGGCTCGGAGACTGATTGTGCAGCTGAAATTGACTGAGTGACGAATTTGAGTGGTCGGTTGTGAATGCGTCTACAGGGATATATCCGTTTGGACAACAAGTCTTTTCTAGACTGCCAATCGGCAGCCTTGGCTGCAGCTTCCAATCGTTTTCCGACCATATCTTCTTTATCTGTCCCTATATCCGTCTTCTGCTAACGACACAACTTGTGATACTTTCATCTCGCAATGTCTTCTATCCAGGAATTGCATTCTATGGAGAGTCTTCGGACAGCTGAGCAAATTCAGCTTCTAGATCTGGTCGACTCTCTTCGTGCGGAAGGCTTGAGTGAGTTCACAGCTCTACCTCAGCTGATCGTCTGTGGAGACCAATCAAGCGGCAAGAGCTCCCTGCTTGAAGCAATCTCTGGGATCCCGTTCCCGAGGAAAGATAATCTCTGCACACGATTCGCGACAGAAGTCATCTTACGTAGGGCTTCAGACTCTGAAATCACAGTTTCTCTGATATGTTTGGGGCCCCATCAAAAAACCATATATTTAACCTTTGTTGTATAGGTGCCGGGGAAGAGTAGATCGTCGGCCGACCAAGATCGCCTTTGGCGGTTTCGACAAGAAGTATCTTCCTACAATGACTTTGTAACACTCTTCGAGCAGGCTAAAGATGTCATGGATCTTTTGTCTGTTGGTGAAAATGCTTTCTCCGTAGATATTTTACGAATCGAAATCTCAGGACCGAAACAGCCACAGCTAACCATTGTTGATCTTCCTGGCTTGATACATTCACATGGCAAGCATCAAATCGAGCATGATGTAAATCTTGTTACGAGCCTGGTTGCCAAATACATGGCAAATCCAAGCAGTATTATCTTAGCAGTGGTCTCTGCTAAAAATGACTTCCCAAACCAAATCGTACGACTCCTAATTTTATCTCCCTGACCATATTTAACATGATCTGCTTTCTAGATTCTCAAACGGGCTAGAGAGGTTGATCCTCAAGGTCTACGAACTCTAGGTGTCATTACCAAGCCAGATCAGCTTGGAAATGGCACTGATGGCGAGAAGATCTTTTTGAGTCTTGCCAGGAACGAGCAAGTTGAATTTCATCTGAGTTGGCATGTAGTCAGGAATCCGGACACTGGGGCGAGCAGCGGGACCCAAGACCGAGATGTAATCGAGAAGCAATTCTTCGCCGAGAGCAATTTTCGGTCCCTCTCGGCCACAAACCTTGGTATCGAACATCTACGCCAACGACTCAGCATGGTCCTCTTTGATCAAATCAAGGCCGAGCTTCCACAATTAATCGAAGATATCGAATCTGACATATCGAGCTGTCATCGGGGGCTGGAAAAGCTAGGCCCTGCCCGTATAACTCTCGATGATCAGAAGAATTTTCTAGTTGATCTGAGCGATGATTTTCAGAAACTCTGCGACGCTGCGATCAAAGGCGACTACGAGCATGACTTTTTTGCAGACCGGTCTCTGTTTGATAGACGTCTCTCGGCTATGATCGTCAACTTGAGAATGAATTTCGAAGAAAAGATCCGGACGAAAGGAACACGGTGGGAGATCGTACAGAGTGCAAGCCGTAAGAAAGATTGCCGGACCCGGGGGCAGGCAATTGAAGAAGTGCGCAAGTTGTTGAGAATGAGTCGTGAACGTGAAGTACGAACTCCTTTCCATTTTGAATACCCAATATGCACTAATTAGGTGCTTGGTTAGTTGCCGGGCTTCCCAAATCCATTATTAGTTGGTGAAATCTTCCGCGAGTACAGTGGGCCTTGGGAAGGTTTGGCGCGCCGATACATCAACGACGTCTGGGACACCACTAAGAGTTTCGTGAAGCAAGCATTGCAGTATTTAACAGACGCCACGGTTAGCGATGCCTTACTACGGTACCTACTCGATCCCATCATGGATAATAAGCTGAAGTTGGCTTATATTAAACTTGATGAGTTGATTTCAATTCACAAAGAGCACCCTGAAACAAGAAATCACTACTTCACAGATATGTACAACGCACTTCAACGAAAGCAATCTGAGACCGAGACCACCAATGTGCTTAAAAAAGCATTTGCACATCGAAGCGAGATAACAGAAGATGACATTCCGTCTCTTGTGGCTACGCTGCAGCAGAAGCCTGAAGCTAATATGAACCTTGTTGCTGCCGAATCCACATACAATGCAATGAAGACATTCTACAAGGTAGTAAAGTCGAAATTCATGCTGTTAATGCTCTCCTACTAATTTCCAACTTTAGGTTTCGATGAAACTATTCATCGACAATGTGCCAAATCTGGTCGTTCGAGCGATTATCGCTTCCCAGTTGACATCTATGCTTTGTCCCAAGTCAGTCTTTGCGATGGACCACTACATAGTGACAAAGATTGCCTCAGAATCAGAAGACAAGAAACTTCAACGTCAAAAAATAAGCGAAAAGCTCAAGGCCTTGGAAGCTGGCAACACTCTTTGCAAACAGTATGCTCATCGTGTGACTTCTGATCAGTCGCTGTCAGATCCTATCCTTTTATAAACTCTTCCGCTCACAAATACAGTCCGAGCTCCACAAGATTCGCCGATAACCAGGCAGAGAAGACTATCATCAGGTCTATCATCGAAAGCGTCGTCGATTGCAGAAAGCTTGGCAGAAGGAATCTCAGAAGATGAAGCCTCGGATTCTGCGAATTCTGAAGCAAAGTATGAAGTTCCGAGGCACAGAAAGATCTGAATCGGTGTGTGAGATCTAATCGCTATAAATAGTGATTTATCAGTTTGAAAATAATGTCTTTCTTAGTTTAATAGCTATATCAAATGGAATGATTCATGGTTGATGACTACATTCATGTCTCTGCCTACACATCGATAACTACATGTTACGAAAAACGGAAGCCCCTTGCCATGTTATACCGAAAGTAATGAACTCGATCATGTTCATATCACCAAGTTGACTGTCCGAAACAAAGTGACTACCTCCAGCACATTGGTAGCCTTCTACCTACTTGATCCACTGGAAGCCTACCAGACAGACATCAATAGCCCTCAGTTTCCTTCTTCTTCTTCTCCTCCTCCGCTGCGCGAACTACTGCTTCCGCTTGTTGACGCAGAGCCGGGCTTCGCCAAAAGCTCTTCCATAATAGTGTAGCCCTAAATGCATTGTCTGCGATGGCTCTGGCAAGCAATGTGAGCACTGAATTACACAAAAGCGGTCCAGGCTGTAAATCCTCGTGCACAGAGTGTTCTGGCCTGTTCTTCAAATCAGTGGTTACAACAAATTCGAGCGACTACGATCTCAGGCGTCCACGTCATGTATTTTGCATCTCGTACGACTTGTATTGCAAACTCTGCTTTTCCGTGTTCGTTTCGAAAGGTTTCAAACTTCATGTTCTATTCGAAGTCATCTTAGTTCATGATCTTTCCTTGTCGCGGCTTAGACTAGGAGAGTGTACTTACCGAGTAATAAAGACCTCGGTTGGTGTGATGGTGGTGATGATGTTTCAAAAACGAAATCTTCGTCAAATTGGAATTTTTTATATACACTGATTCTTAACAAATCTTGTCCCACATTCCTAAGGTTCAACATCGATGTGAGCAACCTGAAGAGAAAACGTCTGCTCTGATTGAAGAAGCTTCCATGACAAAATGTGGAATGTGGCTGAAGCTGTTTTCATTACTAACCTTCGCTGATCGAGCGAAGACAGCGGGCGTCACTACTTTCCCAGATGGCCTCCGACATGCACCTCGGCCTCTCTCATACGAGATGAAAAAGGAGCATTATGCTGTAAATGCTTTGAGCATTTTCTTATCATCCCATCCGTTCACTTTCAGTACGTGCGAAGCCTACTTCTGCTGAGCGAGATGGCTTTCTTGAATATCAGAGCTTCAACTTTGGCCGTCACCAGCAACTTCAATATTTCACGAATAAAGTCTTTCGCACGCGGCTTCGAAGGATCGCTCGCTGCGCAGTGAATGACGAAGACCTGTGACAATCTGAGACTGTGATCCATCTGCACAGAAGGACAAGAATGGCAGGTGGCCATCTATCGATTGAAGTCTATACGACTAGATAAATGCAGATGAATACGAGGAATTCTGCACCAGTCAATCCGATACAGAGTTCCCCGCTTCTTGCTCAGCGCATCAATCATGAATCTTTGTCGCCTTACGTAATAAGACATGAAGAAAATCTTCAGCTCTGTTATGTTCATGGTAGAAGGCTCACATCGATACAGGTGTTTATCTTAGGCAGACTGGGGAGGATGTTGTGCCAGGCGTGACAGCTGCTTCCCAGATTGCCTCTTTCCGACCTTTCTGAAATACAACTCTTTGGCCTGTGCTGCATTACCCACGTTTTCAGAATTCACTCACTCAAGCTTTCTAAAATGCCAGAACCCGAACTTGAGATCTTGAGGAAAAGGCTAGGGAACTGGAAGGTTCTCCTCTCCCCAAAAGCCCTCAAGAGCATTCAGAGCTTGGGTCGTTCCGGTTAAGTCCTTCCTATACATCGATACCTCTCAACCAACAGTGCTGACAAGTAGAACAGGGAATTTCGAACCTATCGAAGAGAAGTTGCGCGATTTGACCTCCGGGTCGTGGTCTTGCCATCTCGCCGGCACTGAACAGCAGAGGAAGAAGCTAAGAGTTCATCTTGCCATCACACAATGCAATTCGCAAATCTTGATTCTGTGGCAAATCGATGTTGCATTGGACGGTGCGACCCAGACCGAGAGCCAGCTGGTGAAGGTTTGGAAGATCGGCATCAAGACAGAAGTGTCGCAGTCCATCGGCCGTGTGATCCTACTCCAGAAATCATACGCGATCGAACATGTCGCGCGATGTCGCCAGAAACCACGGGAGAATACTGACAGAAAATCCATTCCAACGCTCTTCCCTTGCTGTTCAGATACTGCGAAGCCTGGAGCGAGACGGCAAGGACTGGACATCCGAACGGTTGACCGAGAAGTCCTCGAGATGGTCAACCGTTCCTACACACTCATCGAACCGATGATTCGCTCGGTTCTGGCCAACGACTTTTGGGCAGAGTTCCCATTTGACTTTTCTGGAGACGAAACACGCATCATTCTTCATGTTGGTACATCCAGTCTAATCTTAGGTCGGAGCGATACAGGAAAGACAACCTGTCTTGTGTTTAAGCTACTCGCAAAGTATGCAGCTGGCTGTGTCGTCACAGAGGAACGATCGCCAAGACAGTTGCTTCTCACGAGATCATCCGAGCTCGCTACTAAGCTCAAAGACTACATTAGTAGGCTGATGAGAACATTAAGAGCGAACACTATAGACCAAGGCGAGCAGCAGGGGAGAGAGTTCCCGTCGCCAGTTGTTGAGGATGACGATGATCGTTGCGACACTGTCTTTGAACTGCAAAACGACTCGTTCCCCCTTGTTTGTACATTTGATCGCTTTTTACAACTCTTGAAGAACACTATTAAAAGTGTGGATCAGGAAGGGTTCCCTGCCACAGACCGTGACGATGATGCTCTGCAAAAAGAGCAGTCGGAGCAGTCGAACTCGTCAGAAGGAGAATATTCACAGTGGCAACCACCAGCGAAGGACGCGATCACTCAATTTATTGACTTCCAGTCTTTCAGATTGGATTACTGGCCTAGATTCCCAGCCGCTCTGGTCAGAAATCTTCCAATTGAACTTGCTTTCGCCGAGATCATGGGAGTAATCAAGGGCTCTATATCATCTCGAGCCACGCTCAAACCTCTCTCCCGTAAAGAATACTTGGAGCTGAGCAGCAGAGTGGCCCCAACTTTCACCCTTGAAAGTGAAAAGTCCCGAGTATATGACGTATTCGAGAAGTATCACGCCTTAAAGCTTCGCCGACAGGAATTAGACGGCGTAGACCGTGTGATAAAGCTGATCAGGGCGGTGAGGGAAAATCAGAGACTCAAAAATTATCTTGAAGTTGCGTTCAATGAGATCTACATCGATGAAGTACAAGATCTGCGATACCTCGATATCGAATTGCTGCTAAGCATAATCAACGAAGGTCGTGCATTTCATTTCGCCGGGGATACCGCACAAACCATCTCGCAAGATTCACACTTCCGCTTTCAGGACATCAAGGCACTATTCTACGACCATTTCGCCGCTGCAGCCTCGCTGATGAACCAGCCTGAGCTCGCGCGACCTCAGCTCTTTATGTTGGCGAAAAATTACCGCTCGCACCAAGGCATCCTCGGTCTGGCATCCCTTGTAATGAAGATGCTGTGGAACGGCTTTCCGGAGACCGTTGACAAACTCGAGCCTGAGGTCGGACAGATTCACGGGCCGATCCCTGTCTTTTTTTTGAGTTGTAACGTCCAAATGCTGGTATCGAGTGATACGCGTTCCGCCGACCAGCCTAAGCAAACTCTTGACTTCGGTGCCGAACAAGAAATCATCGTGCGTGACCAGAGTACTAAAGCCAGACTCCAAGCGGAACTCAAGGGCAAGGCTCTGATTCTTACCGTCCTCCAAAGCAAGGGGATGGAATTTGAAGATGTCTTCCTGTGGAACTTTTTCACCGACTCTCCCTACCCTAGTGGTTGGAGGTGTCTGGATACCTTGAAGACCAAGTCGGGAAACTTTGACTCTACGAAGCACGCAGAAATGTGCTCCGAGCTTAAGCAGTTTTATGTCGTCATCACCAGAGCACGCATCCGCCTGTCAATTATTGAGAGCGAAGAAGTCTTGGCTGCACGAGTAGCAGACCTCCTGAAGCAGGATGTGTCATCGCCCTTGGTTGAAGTGACGACGTCGTCGGATCCAGATTTTCTCAAGGAGCTCATCTCTTTACGATCTATCTCGCACGATCCTAAAAGATGGTCGGACAGAGAATGGGAGCTGGTGCAGCGCAAGCAGTATGAAGATGCTGCCATCTGCTTTCGCAGAGCCAAAGACGAACGCGGAGAGACTTGCGCCACAGCTTATATCTTCGAGGAGAAAGGAAGGCGCTTAGCTTCGATAGAGGATGCCGAAGCAGCCCGAGATTGCTTCAGGTCTGCGGCTCAGAAGTTCATGAACTTGGAAATGGTCGCAGAAGCGGTCCGAAATCTTGAGAAAATGGAAGAGTACAAAGAAGCAGCTTGGCTGTGGGCTCGACATGGGAAGCCTGGTAAAGCAGCACCGTTGTTTGCAAAAGCACGCATGTTTAGCGAAGCTTCAGACCACTACCACCAAGCTCTTAGCTATGATAAGGCAGCAGATACCCTCCGGCACGGCGATTTGACTGAGGAGTTGGTATCGTATGTCACAACGAATCAAAAGAAGCTGAGCTTAAAGAGCTTTCAAAGTCACAGCCGTTTTTGTATCCTCCTCCTGAAGCAAAGAAAGATAGGCTCTAATCTCCTTGCATCGGCAATTAAATTGCTTGGATCTCCTACCGAACAGGAGCACGCTTTCATTGGGTATGAGATGCATGATCAACTTGGGGACCTCTACGCAGATCAGGGGAAGTTCAAAGAGCGTCTCCTACTCCTCTCTAGAACCGGAAAGCTTGATCGTGCATTGAAGGCAGTTGGCGATCTTAATATCTCTGACACTAAAAATCTTCAAGATATTATCCGAACAATCCAGAACTACTATTTTGCCGGCCGAATCGTTTGTCCAAGTTTCGATGACGTGAACGTTTCAGTTCAGCTTCGATCCTCAAACTCTGACTGAATAAACGCTCAGCGATTGATCACAAGTAAGCAGCGAAATCCCATTTTCGAACAGGTAGAAGCTATGAACGACGGAGTAGTAAAAGCTTTCCTTCAGCTTCACACACTTCTCAATCTCAGACTGGTTGATAGCATATCGGCCCTGAATGGAATCCCCTTCGAAGCCATTGAAGCAGCTTCCAGGAAGGCCGAGATTATTTCCTCGCAACCCGAAAGCACCCACGATCCACTCATCTTGCTGCTCACTGGGATTATGGAATTCGACCATGAGACAAAGCCATTTGTCCTACTCCCTTGATCTCCTCTTCACGAGGGTGCGGCTAATGCCAACGCCGATGAATATTCAAGGCTAGCAAAGCAATGATTCTTGCGTGAACTGGGACGTACCATGCTTGCGCTGGACACAATACTAAGGAAGCTATGGAAATCCGAGTGGCCAGTGAGATGTGCATATTTTTTGGCTCGAGGATTCTGCGATCGCATCAAAGACCGGAGCTGTCTTTACCTGCACGAGAAAGTTAAAGCATCCGATTGTAACAAAAAGATGTCATCCTTGATCAAAATCAACGCCACTTTCTGCAGTCTCACAGCTACGCATCGCAAGGAACTCATGGAAGAACATTTCCAGGAAAAGTTTTTTGGGCTTAGACGTCATTGACTCGAGAGCCTTCTTCGAGAATTGACATTCGTTTCCTCATTCGAACAATGTGCTCAGACTATCACCGAAGCTCAATCGAAGATTCTAAGTAGTAGACAAAATCCACGGCAGAACAAAAGACTTTTCGTCCTTGCAGCCAGTATTGAAGGCCTTCTGTTTCACAGGTTGGACAAAGGTTGGAAGAAGAGAAATGATCTCTCTTCTTTGTTCGAGCAGATCCAAGTCTCACAAATTCTTGGTACATGAACCTCTGTTCATCCCTTTGAGAACGATAAACCAACTGACTTGGTTTAGGCTATAATGTTCAGGACCGATTCGCCCGATGTCTTTTCTACAAGCTATTCAGATCTGCAGACTTGCAATTCCAACGGCGCCAACTATGGGCACTTCAAAATCTCGAAAACAACATGGGAAACCCAGATGCTTCGGCATTCCAGGAAAGCCTTCGGAAATTCACATTCCAGCTTCCCCTTGCGAGTATCAATCAGTTTTCGTCTTTCCATTCCATGACGGCTGTCTTCGAATTTCTCACCACCTATCTGATTTTCCGGTCATGTCCTGTTGCAGTCCTTATACCGCAGTCCTGGATAAGCATCCATTTGCCCTGGTTTGCTCACGTTGGGCAATCTCCGTTAACAAGAGAGATATCAAACCGTGACTTGCGAACCTACGCAAGTAGCTTACTTGAGTTGACCACATGCTACTGCCAGCTTCTGTCACACCTTGGTTCGCTCCCGGGCCCCAGTTTCCGTCTCGATGTGAGCAGCTATCCGTCTCGCCTTCTGCATCGGCGAAACACAGAGCTTCTTGCTCTTGTCATTGTCAATCTGGGACTCAGCAACGCCGGAGTGAAGGGCTTCAAAGAAGTGTGGGGAAGAGTGTGTCAGGTGTGTGCGATTCCCTAGGTCTGCCAATGCAGCTTATGATCAAACTAGGTCTTCTCCCTTCCCTACATTAGAGCTCTTCATCTTCAACACAATATCATACCAGAGCTCTTAGAGAAACTCGTCAGATCCTACGAAGCCTACGATGGCAAGGACTGCATAAAGTTCGTCAGGAAGACCAACGGCAAACATGTGGCTGAGAGCAAGCTACAGAAACTCGGCGTACAAGCCGTTTCACTAGGTGAGCTCATCTTCACAACTTCCGCGTCTCGCGAATTCTCGCAGGCTCTACCGTCAAACGAGACTGAGGCGCAAGACTTGCGTCGCTTGGAAGCAGTTGAGAGAATCCAGCAATTCTGGCGATCTCAATATCCCAAATTACTAGAAAGGAGAGCCTTCTTAAAGACCCCTGTGGGTAGACTATACGCCCGTTTCTCGGAGATTTGCAAGCAAAGCACCGCATCGAAGATGATGCGCTATTTTCTCACCGGGTACGGGGTCGGGCTTTATGAAAACATCCGCGGTATAAGCAGCACAGCATTCGAGCTCCAACAGCGAGCAGTCAACCTACTTATCAGCCTTCCACAAGAGCAGTTCGAGCACGTCGACGAAGTTATTAAGCGAGTGAGCGGCATCGAGGAATCGTTGGAGAATGTCGCCAAAACTATTTCCATGGATCGTCTCGAGGAATTAGCTGAAGGAGAATTGAATGAGGCGCAGCGGCTGTTTCGAAATGCTGACTCCGTGCTCCGAGGAGTAGCAAGTGATATGCGTGAGGCTACGAAAATGATGGAAGCTATCAAAGGAACAGATTAGATGTGAGGCAGGACGACTCCAGTGACGAACATGGGTCTAGAGGGTAGAGCTGGACCCGACGATGAACCTTGTTCACCATCCCCTTGTGTGCCCACCATTTTGTAGATCTTGATAAGAAGCAGTTGGTCCAAGCGAGCGTAAGACCTCGGCCAGAAACCTAGCTGCAAAGACGCGACTTTAAATATCGAAGGGCTGACTACACAAATCTTTTTTTTGATGAGCCGTTGCTAATCTCTCGAACCTGACTTCAGTGAGAGTGATGCGAAACCAAGAACGATCCAAAATGAAACACGAGTAGCCAAGAGCAAGAGAAGCCGGGAGACAAGCGTAAATTTCAACCTTACATTTTCGCGAGGGCTTAGCCTAGTCTTGGATTCACTTTTGCAGCTCTACATAATTTTGAATTCCTGACCAACACTTGTTCTCGTGCCCGGTGACCTCAATCGTCAGTAACCCAAATGCATCCAAAAATACACACGCTATCGCTTCCAGAATCATCAATAATATCCTGATCTCGTCTCTTTCTGGTGTTTATCCTTGTTCATGTTTTCTTCATCGGCATCATTTTTCGTCTTTTGAGATCTCTGCAATTTCGTCTCACGCAAATCTAACTTCAGGCCAGTCTCATGGCGTAGCCTCGTTTCGGTGGAAGTTTTGAGCTTAAGTTTACAAAGCATATACAAATGCCATATCCATAAGTCTTTCTCATATTCTCACCGTGCCCCACTCTTTCCACACTTAAGGCACCTTAGCTGTGTCGGCTCAACTGGCTGACGGCGACCACATTGGCTACAGTCTAGATCTACCGCAAATTCTGGAACGTCAAGACAAGTTCCTTTGAACTGTATTCGCATCGCATCGTCTGATTGAAACTGCTCAATGTTGGATCTCGCATGGCGAAACGTGACGTTTCAAAGCTCTCGATTAGATTCAGGAGTCAACTTGTACACCTTAGCAATTGATCGTAGAAAGACTTGCGGGACCCAATCTCTTTCCAATCTACCCTCATATTTTTGCGTAGCAAGTCTCGAGAGCCCAGGGGCTTGGTATTTGTCACCAAGTGCATACATTTCAGCGTGTAGTTCCAACATTGATAATGGCTCCTCTTTACCTTCGTCACCTTCGGTAGGGTCGAAGTAGTCCCCGCAATAAAAGAAGTCCATAAGTCTTCGGGCAAGATAAAAGTGGTCGTCCGTGAGATCGACTTTCCTAAGCTTCTCTACGGTAAACGATCGAAATTAACTGTCCGTCATATTGCAGGCTTTATATCCACTCACTTAAAAATCCCCTGTGCACGCGGCGAGAAAGAAATCTGATTGAGAGCATAGTATAATGCGATGCGCTTGTAAGATGTACAATGGTCGCAAAGTACTTCAAGAACAGTACACGTAAGTACGTGGAAGGAGTAGACAGGATTCTACCGTTATTGAAGGAGTTAAAGCCCGATTTACCTCCTGTTGAGGGCCAAGACCGGCAGCGAACAGAATAGACTTGAACACGAAATCATATGTAATCAGCATTCCTGTTGATTGCCATTAGGTATTACTACTCGTGCAAAACTGATCACGTGTTGGGACTCCGAATGTCTTCGTCCAGAGATGATGTGCTATCTCAACTTCATAATTCCAGGAGTAGACCTAACTAACGGGTGAGCTA
>JAABUW010005713.1_pt1 | contig 16007 bp, 22 predicted proteins | sample 5560081 | NCBI WGS metagenome assembly JAABUW01 (sample SAMN10711882, study PRJNA513363) | rock metagenome | isolation source: Antarctica rocks | place: Antarctica: Victoria Land, Knobhead sud | reverse complement strand
ACGCGGACACGGAGTTGGCGAGTTCGTTGGCTACGTACATCACTATGCCTTTAGGAGCGGTGGCACGGCATTTGGTGCGTTTGGTTGGGACCCAGAAGGCTGCGTGTCGGGGCCCTGTGCCCGCGGTGACGGAGACGGCGGGCAGGCTGTTAGGATCCCGGTGCTGGGTTGATGGGCCAGATTCTTATGAGGTCGGCGCCGAGATCTGGGGCCAGGAGGTAGGCTCCCGTGGGGTCGGTGAGGACTTCGTGCGGGTGGGGCGCGTCTTGGCGAGCGGAGTTGGGCCCGGGGGCGGACATGGTGAAAGTGAGTTCCTGCAGTGGCTTGGAGGCGCTGGTCAGGGGGAGGGCGAAGGCCGTGACTTTGGAGCTCTGATAGTGCGCTACTGCCACGTAGCCGGGGCCGTAGACGGCATTGGCTACGCCGCCGGATGGGGTGGAGGTCTTCGCGTCGACGGAGATGTGGAACGAGGAGTCGGCGGAGATGGCGCTGAGGGAGGCGGTGGAGGAGAAGTAGTTCTCGTCTGTGCAGTAGAGTTTGCGGTTCGTGTTGTCCCAGGTCAGCCAGGCGGGCATGGTGCCGAAGGCCGTCAGGGCCTGGGTCAGGGTGAGGGCATGGGTGGATTCGTTGAAGGTGAGGAGGTTGACGGTGCCGGAGTAGTGGGAGGCGTAGAGGGATGCTGCGTGGGCGGCCGGCGCCAGGGCGAGCGTGAGGAAACGAGTGACTGCCATCTTTTGCTGCTGCTGCGGAAAAGACGGATTGAGAGGAGGGAGCGACTGAAGGGGAAGGCTGTTGTGAAGCCGAAGAGATGGCGTACGGTATAAGAGACGAGAAGGCGAACAGAGGCTAAACACTACACCTACCTGTGTGCACGCCCAGCGCAATCTCGGGCCACCCATCCAAACCATCACGAGGCATCTCAACCTGACACTCGAAGCGCAGTTTCGATGCTGGCAGAACAGATTTGCAACTTCTCGGTCGCACAGTAAATTGAACAATCTACCCGGCCGAGCCGGCTAAAAGTGCTCTTTCTCAAATAGCTCGGGCGCCACCAGTGCCGCGGATAGATGCGGTAAGGCCCGTCGCTTGCGCCATTCGAGGCTGACCACCGACACTCTATCACCACTCTACCTCCCGCCAATGCATATGCGACACGATAATCCGTATTGGAATGTTGCAGAATGTGCTGCCGCGGATAGATCATGCTGATCCGGCTGAAGTGCTGGCTGGTCAGTTCCAGTGGCGAGACCGATATGGACGGTAATACCTGCATACGAAGGCTTGATCCTTGATGCCGGGTGGGAGTGTGGTAGGTATAAGGAGGCTCTCTTCGATTGCCAATGCTTGGGAGGGGATTTGATCAGACAGCAGGCACTGTTCTATCACTCACTTTCGTTTGATCTGTTTGACTTCGGCATGTCTTCGATCAAAGCTCTCCTATGGCTGGCAGCCGCTGCCTTGACGGCGGCACAGGACGACACTTCCCAGATGTGCAGCGTCAAGATGGAGCGAGTGACGGTCAACAACTGCTTAACGAACGCCAAAGTGCCCCAGGCGAGCGTGGGATCAGATAGCTACAAGTTCGAGATCAACCCATACAACACACGAGTCCCGTACACACCAGCCGCAGTCGCCATGCCGACAACAGCCAAGCACGTCCAAGACGCCGTCAAATGTGCGACGCAGAGTTCCGTACGGGTCTCTGCGAAGTCTGGCGGGCACAGCTATGCTTCGTTCGGTCTGGGTGGCGAGAACGGACATTTGATTGTTGATTTCAAGAATATGCACAATGTTACTGTGAATCCTACAACTTTCGTGGCCACCATCCAGCCAGGGTCGAGAATTGGGAATGTAGCGCAGGCGTTGTATGTGCAGGGGAAGCGGGCGATGTCGCATGGGACTTGTCCTCCGTGAGTCTTCAAACGATCCATCGATTGCATCCACTAACAGCAAGTAGAGTTGGTATTGGTGGACTCTCTCTACACGGAGGCTACGGGTACATGTCCAGACTCCACGGCCTAACCTTGGAGAACCTCGTTTCGGCCGACGTAGTCACAGCCGCCGGCAACATCGTCACAGCTTCCGCGACACAGAACCCGGACCTCTTCTGGGCTCTTCGCGGCGCTGGATCGTGCTTCGGCATCGTTGTGTCATTCCAGTTCAAGACGTTCGCTGCGCCTCTGAACAACATCTTCAGCTACAACCTACCGGCCAGCGCGGTCAACCCGACAGCCAAGTCGGTCAACGCTGTCCAGAACTTCGCCAACACACAACAGCCACCAGAACTGAACATGCGTGTGCTGTGCAATAGCTACCAGAACCAGCTCATCGGTGTCTACTACGGCCTTGCCGCAGATTTCAAGAAGGCGATCAACCCGCTGCTGACCGAGCTAGCCATCACGGGAGGCTCCACAAGGAACACGAGCTGGATCGACGTACTTTCCACTTATGCCTACGGCAGCCTTACTGTGCCAATTGACCACAGCGTTCACGACGCTTTCGTAAGTATCTCCAAACCCCAACATCACCTACCCTCATCTGACCTCCCTTCAAGTTCTCCAAAAGCATGATGACCCCCCTGCTCCCCCAAGCAGCCGTGGAAGCCTGGTCCGACTACCTAGTCAACACCGCCCGCAAAGTCACCCGCAATTGGTACATCCTCATGGATCTCCACGGAGGCGCCGGGTCCGCCGTCACCAGCGTCGCCAACAACGCTACAGCCTACGCCCACCACGACGCGCTGCTGAAATTTGAGCTCTTCGACCGAGACAACTCGGGGACTTATCCGAGCACCGGGTTCTCGTTCCTGAACGGTTGGGTGAACGCCACAATGAGCAATATGGATCCGGACGATATGGGGATGTATATCAATTATGCTGATACGTCGTTGACGGTTGATCAGGCTCATCATTATTATTGGTTGAGCAATTATGCGAAACTGACGCAGTTGAAGACTGTGTGGGATCCGAAGGGGATGTTTAATTATCCGCAGGGCGTGGTGGGTAGTTAAGAAATAGATAGATTTTGATCATGTCGGAGCTGGGCTTCCGTGAGCGGCAATACGATCGCTTCCATGACCTTCTTTCGACCAAGTTGCTCGTGGCTCTGCGATGTAGATGTGGGCTCGTTCTCTATAGGCTGAATGGATGCAGATGTCCACATGTGCAAGCTGAAGTGTTTCGAGCAGGCCAGCGAGTGATACAACCCTACCCAGGCTAAGATCTACGACTTGCGTTATTGCAGGAAATCCGTTTGACTCAAGCTTCAACAAGCCTTGAAGCATTGCCTGGGTAAGCTTGTGCAGTCTCGGTAACCCTGCAGCTCTGTTGGTGATGATACAGGCATCGGCAGATGCGATCGTTCCTGTATCGCAGGAGAAGCATAGAATTGCTGGCTATTTCCACACCACTGCGCTCGCATAGCGTATCACGCGGTGTGTCCACTCCAAAACACATGGTCGTAGACAATGGTGATAGGTTTTCCAGGGGACTGGGATGCTGCAGGTTACTCCTGGTAAAGGCAGACTTGTTCATCTCGTGGCGTATCTAGCAGCCAAAGCTGGCATATCATTCCAGACCTAGCCATGGTCGCTCTCAACCGGCTCATCATGGCGTGGTAGTCGTTCAGTCGTCCATAAGTGTGATATGCCGTAAGTCATTTCGTCAAGCTGCCGCCTCCTTCGCTTTCCCTGCTTCCGGCGCCTCATCGATGAACGACGGCACTCCAGCACTCTCCTGCAGATACGCAGGCATCTCCTCACCCAGCCCACCAACTCCCTCAAAGTCCACCTCGTCGCCCAGCGCCTCCAGCTCAGCGTCCAGCTCCGCTTCATCGACATCCTCGGGCACATCGTAAGACCGTGATATGCTTTCCTGGATATCATTCCCCATATCCATCAGATCCGCCATCTCGTCCTGCATCTTCTCGATCTTGTCAATATTCACCTTCCCATACTGCTTCTTCAACTCCTTCTGCGTCGTCTTCATCGCATCCACCGTCGCCATCGTGTTTTTGAGGTTGTCCTGCATCATGCCCGCTTGCTCCATGTTCCACGATTGCTGCTGTAGCTGATCTTTTTGACCCTCGTACATTTTTCTTTGCTGAAGGACTTTGATGGCTTTCTGCTTGATGGCGTTCTTGCCCGGGCCATCCCGCATGCGCGAGAGTCGTTGCTGGTAGGTTTGGAGTTCTGCGGTGAGTTTGGAGAGTTTGACGTCTATTGACTCGATGCGGGTGTCGACCTAGCGATTATCAGAAAGTGTACATATGGTTGCATGGGGATGCTTTCGTACATTGGATATGGCGCTGTTGAGGTCGGGTTTCGGGGTATTGGTCTTTGCACCAAATAATCGATTCATGTTTGCGATTTGTGCTCTGTCGGATGGTTGTATGAAACCTCGGAGATGTGGAGGGTTCGGTAGTGGTAAAGGTAGGTTGGAAGCAGTGTTGGTGGATGCCTGCATTGGTAAATGCCTTACCGTTCATGTGGCGTTCCAGGCCTGGCGCTAATCAAAGCTTGACAAGGATTAATCAATACCGGGAGAATGCGAACGTGATATTCGACCTCACCTCTCCAGACGGGCGTCTCTTGTTTCTCTCACAACACCAAACACGATACTTGCATTGACCATGCGCTACGAGCCGTAAGTTCTGATGACGGGCACGCTTCGCTCACGTGTAAGCCTGATGGCATATGAGGCGCCAGCATACATTTAACATCGCATGTGCCCTCTTCGACCCTGCCACTGTGGAGTCATGACTGATGAGCAGGCTCAGACGCCCTGATATCACAGCGCGCGAAGTATTTGGAGTTTTCACCAGGTGCAGTCATTTTTCACATCCCCATGCTGTCAGCCCTTTCATGAATCACGTGAAAACAAACCACTATAAAACAGTACCCCTGCTCTTCATGAGGACCACCAAACGTAACCTCATTCAAGCCTCCAAAACATTCGAGTATACCACTGGTACTCACGCCAGTCAACCCTATGGCGCCTTCCACCACAGTCGTTATCGCCAATGAGAAGGCTAGAGTGCAGCGAGTGGACTCTTTCGTCGATCTCGAGAAGCAAGCCCTTCCCACAGAGCACCTCGAGCTGGTCACCTATCATAAGGACCAGCCTGAAGCTGCTAGATGGATCCATCAGCAAGGGACAAGAAACGTCGTGCATCCCGAAAGCTTCTTCATTCAAGCTCACGGATGAAGCTGTTCAATGCCCTCATCCTGCTAGTAAGTGGTCAATGAATCCGATGGACCTACAGCAGAGTTGTTGGCTTAAAGGCACCATCACCCGTTGTGCCCGGACATACGAAATCTACATGATGAACAGCATTCACGGCCGCGCGTTCGGTAGCACCAACTACAAGCAATCATGAGTGCACGACCAAGCTGCCAGCCAAAGATTGGTTGGTCAAGCCGATCGGAGCCGCCGCCGCTGAGCCCGGCTATAGATCTCCATTAACATGCACGTAGTCAAACTTTGGGATCTTCGGCATCCAGCATTGCGGGCCCACCTCGTGATGGACGACGTGTCATGTTGGTTTTTGACGCCTGGAGGAGGGTCCGGGTGTGTCGATGGGCCGTGAATCCCAGAGTCTGAAACATTGCCCACGAGTTTCTCAGCGCCACAGGCGCTTCGAGGGTCCTTTGAAGACATCGCAGGGCTCAGGGTCCAACAGGATCACGCAAAAATGTCCGACCCTAAGCGCTGCAAAGCAATGTAAGGACTGTGATTATGCTTGTGCATTCCGACAGATGCAGGAGGACCTACCTCATACGTTTGAATGGAGGAGGCCACAAGACACTGCCGAAGGAGTGCTCTAGGACAAACGTTGAAAGCATGTTTCAAATCTGGAGCAGGGACCGTTCATGAACTGAACTGACAAAGATCACGCCCGTGCTCATGCGGCTCGTGGCTAACGTGCGGGTATGGCGTGGTGGTCTAGAACACATTCCTGATTCGATCGAAGGGTCATCTCATTCTAACGATGTTGTTTGTGGTAACATCAGCTTTCGCCGTCCACAGCGGGAGAGCGGGATCATACTCGTCTTCAAGCAGCAGATACTCCCCATACGGCTCGCGATGTTGTCAATAATTGACTTGAAGGCCAAGTATTTGTTATTGAGCCTGCATCAACTCCCTGCCTTTTACGGCACATCGAAGATGGCGAGCGACATCTCGTTGCACCAGTCGCGAAGACGTCGTTAGAACGCCCAGAGCAGGCGATGGCAGTCCATGGCAGATTTCAGAGCCAACCGGAGGAATCGTGTTTGAACAATGCACTGCAAGAGCTCCGCCGGTTCTACACTACTGTCAGCCCTTCCCCCGAGTCGTGGGAGTTCCTGCTGCAGTGGCCCATTCATCTTCCACCCGATTTCGTGAGCTTGCTCGAGCAAGGCAACCCAGCTGCGTTGGCGATGCTCGCTCATTGGTGTGTGGCCGTGCACAATGCACCGAGAAAATGGTACATGGGCGACTTTGCACACAAAGTGATGGACAAGATCTACAGGCAGCTGGAGAGCACTGCGTGGGGTGGAGTGGTGGAGTGGCCTGTAAGTCAGATTCTTCAACCAGGCGTGGCTTGAGTAAAAGCTTATCGGAAGCAGAAAACAGTCCACCAGAATCATGCAAAAGCCTGGCTTCCGACAGTGCCGTGTGTACCGTCCACACGTCCGACTCCCGCCAGGGTCTGGTATCCCGTAGAGCCTCCCGTCACGCCAGCGGTAGCATCACCGATCATTGTGCCAGCGCCGCATAATTTTGGGGCGTGGCAGCATGGGTTGGGCATCATACCAGCGTGGCAACCAGAAACTACCTGACAGCAGGAACACACATGGCACCACGTGTCTTACTGTTCTATGCCAAGGTCGCAAGGTGTCGGCTTCGGTTAGACATTGTCGAAGGCGGGTCGCGGAGGTGAGGAAGAGACAATCTTCAGATGATATCTTTGTAACAACAACACGCGGCGCCAACATTCAAGCTTCAGCCAGCCCGCCGTTCCACTGCCACAATCATTTCAATTAGCAAAAAACAGAGTGGATCTTCCGCTCGTGAACAGCAATGCGGAAAGTCTCACCTCGATTGTATACCAGCGCGGGTACCAGAGCGATCATGGTTCCTGAATAGCGCGCTGGCATCCGACCCCGTAGAGCCTCTCGCGGCACTGAATCTGCCACTCAGTGCATCGGCTTGACTTCTGTGTCATCAACGAATAATATCGCACCCTCTTTCGCTACACCCACCTCTTCCAACACACTCTCCATTTCCAGCTCGAACAGGCTTGTTGCTGATCCTCACACCCCACAGCGCTACCGCAGCACTTGCTCGCGACAACGTCGGCACCAAATCAACCTCCGCTACCGACCCTCTGCTCTCTCAGCAAGCTTCTCGTTCAAACCCACTAGCTCGAACGTGCCCTTCTCGCCCTTCTTCTGCGCCCACACCATTTCGGCGTGAAAGTAGGCAACCACTCCACCCCTACCAGTGGCACTAGCCGTGATCCGGAACAGCGGCTGTCCAGTAGTCGGATGTGCCTCTCGCATCGGTAGCATCATGAGGTCGTTCTCGGCGCACCAGCCCTCGACAACGTCCTTGAAGTCTGTCTCTACGACTTGGGCCACAGCTTTCGGTTCCTGGCGATCAAGTTTCGCAGCGATCTCTTTGGCAATAGGCCGAGCGGGTCCCGCGGCGGGAGCTGGGAGGTGTGACAGTGGTACATCTTGATCCAGGAGGTCGAGCGCGTTGTTGATCATTTCTGTACCTTTGGTCCATTCTTTTGCGATGTCACCGTGGTTTGTCAATTGAGCTGGTAGTTGCTGCTGCCACCACTTGAACCATGCTGCAACTTCATCGAGGCTTGCGTCTTCTGAGGTCAGCCAAATGTGCAGTGTCGACAGCCACTTCGGGAAGAACTCTGCTACCAATAGGCGAGCGAAGACGTCCGTCTTGAAGTATGTCTGCCATTTGTTTACGTCTTCGAGAGGTGTCATATCCTGCTCTGATGGGTCGATATCGAGCTTCGCTGATAGGTGGAGCGCTAGCCTTGGTAGCAAATGTCGTACAAGGACATGATCGAGCTCCGAATGTAGCAGATCACGCCACTTCGATAAACCGGGCACGACGCCAAGAGAGATGTCCCACGAGTCGAGGATGTGGCGCAGTCGGTGTTTGAAGTCGACCAACAAGCCGCCAGTGGGAGCCTTCGGTTCGAGCTGGTAGGGAGGCAGGTAAGGTAGCCAAGGAAAGATCCATGAGTGCGTCTGAGCATACTTGACTGTTGCTTGTTTGTGGTGATGGTTCCTCTTGCGTGGATCCCATAGCTTTAAGCCAGCGGATAGTTTCGGAACGATCAGCTGATCCATAAGATGGGCGAAGACGAATGAAGGGAGTAGCGGACGCCACGCTTGCACCAGGGCTGTCATAGGTGCGTGGTCCAGTACGTTCCAGTTCGTCACCGCAGTCCGCACTTTGGGCAACCAGACTCTGTACATCAAGGTCTCGTATGTGGAAGTGGCCTTCTGCCGCCGAGATTTACCGTAAGCTTCATCTTGAGCGTTGTGCCGATGCGATGCGGCCAGTTCGTTATGCGAGTCCAGACCGAGAATTATTCTGATCCGAGCAAGGTCTGACACGAGTTTGTCCGGCTTTTCGAGTGGCTCCCAGTCTGCCAGTTTTGCTTTGAAGACGGGAGCTACAGCGCCGACAGCTGCGTCGACGAGACCGTATCTGTCGATATCGTGTCTGTGGTTGGTCTGAATGGCTTCGAGCTTATCGACAAGATCAGTCCACGGCGTCCGTTCCGTACCATCCTCGGCGTCTACGGTTTGACTCTGTGGCGCCAACTTCAGGTCTTCGACGGCTGCTGCCATGGTCTGCAGCTTCTCCAGATCCTCCATGGTCTGATCAAACTCCACCTGATGCTGGCCTTCGTGCTCCTCAATGTAGATCTTTTGCTCCTGTATGCCGTGCCAAGCATCGATGAATGCTTCGAGCTCCATCCGTTCACGCCTTGCAATCTTGTCAGCCTCGGTTTCAGCAGAACCGCCGGCCGCCACCATCAGACCAGCCGCACTGGTCAGCATCTTCCTCTCTCCACTCGTGGCATCCAGGATCGAGCTGAGCATCTGAGCGGGTACATCCAGGCCTGGCGCAGCAGCCTCCACATCCGCGACAGTCCTGAACTTTGGCTTTGCTTTTCGTGGCGCGCCACCTCCAGGAGTACTCGCTCCACCCCCACCTGCTCCTCTTTGCTGGCCCTTCTTCTTCCTTTCTTTGCGTTCTTTGCGTTCCTCCTCGCTGCTGTCGTGGACCTCAATGCCGTCGCGCTCCGCTTTCCGCTTCTGCTCCTCCTTGTACTGCTTCGTCTTCTCCTTGATAGTGCCAACACCAGCACCTTGAGGTCGCAATTTCACCTCGATCGGGTTCACCATGCCCTCGCTCTCCTTTCCCAGGCCCTTGCCCTCCACGTAGCCCATCTTGGCCATCATCTTCTGCGCGAACGTCATCTTCCCTCCTCCGCCGCCCGCCTTAGCGGCCTTTTGAGCGCGCCCACCAGCAGCGCCATCGAACTTACGCTTATTGCTCGCCTCGTCGTCCATGGCGGTGGCCCAGTCGAAGTCGGAGTTGTTGTGACGAATGCAACGTTCGAGGTTATATAATTTCACGTGCAGTTGCCAAACTTTAGCGGCGCCTAATCGGGACTGTTGTGCCGGGCCGAAGATTCTCCGAGTTCGCGAGGCAACTGCGAACGTCCACTCCAACTTTCAAGCTGACTTCGAACGATTGAAGGAACCCGATGCGCGGTCACCGATGACTCGTACGGCAATCATCTGGGCGACGCATGGTTGCTGTATCGTAGTCTTGACGTGTATCCCGAACGAGTCCAACTTTGGGCCGGGTCAGACGGCGGCCGCACAAGTACTTGGAAGGCTGCGATATCTGGATCTTACGAATATGGCTTGGACTATGTAACTACTCCGTCGCAACGGACACAGCCCGGTTCTCGGGCGAGACCACGTGTGAGGTTGCTTGGCCTGCAGAGAGCAGTACCAAGGCTGGTAGACGATGTCCCAACTCTTGCAAAACCCACGTCCAACTTCCGCACTGCCCTCGGTCTAGCCATTGCCACATGAGTCTTGCTAACGAAGCTTGGTATGAATCAAGCTGTTACCGATGGCCGCCTTCAGTCGGTTGAAGATTTCAAGAACTGCAGATGGTACCAGAGACTGCATGTACCAGACTTACGACTGCTAAGCTGTGGCCAGCTTTCAAGCGAAACAACGCATCGTGAGTAGCTTTGTGTCGGGAGGCTAACGAGTGTTGCCTTGCCTACGTGTACTACGACAGACACAGGAGCAAATACATGCATCCTTGGCTGTTCTTAGGCATTGCTTGCCATTTGACGTAGCGGCTATCATGACAACGCGGCTGTATTCGAGCCTGTGGAAAAGTGCTATGCGCGATATCCACCATGACCGGTCTAGCCTCGTACACAGTCAGATCAATACAACCTTGAGCTTCGAGACATCCTTCGATCAGCGTTGGTCAACTTCTTTAGCAGCCCTTGGTCTACTCAGTTGCAGAGCACGAATGTATAAGAAAGGACCACTGTCCACGGGGGCAGACTTCAATTCAATATTCACACCATCGACTCTCAGCCACTCCAAAACTACCCCCTCTCTCTCTCTCAACTCGACAGGATCCGCCTGCCATGAAGACATTCAGCATCGCTACAGCCCTCGCGGCCTATCTCTCTATTGCTTCGACAGGCCCAGTCAAGCGTTAGACTGGCGGCTGTCTCGTGGACACCGTGATGAACCCACAAACCCAGGACGCCCAGGCCTCCATTACACAATGGACCCAAGACGTCAACACCGTCAACAGCTTCCTCAATACTGTATCAGGCATCATTGGCGATAGCGCGACCTTGGGCTCGGCTGCACAGACTGCGCTGAACTCGGCCACTGATGAACCATGCCAACTCATGACGCTATCCTCGGCGCCAGACCTGATGGACGTCCCGGCCTTCACCTGTGCGGTGCAGGATCTGATGGAGGTCTTCGATACGCATGTCCTTATGCCGCTCACGAAAATCCTCGTCAACCCCTCCGAAACTACTACCGCTCAGGCGGCGGTGGATGAGATCAACTTCTTTCGCTGTTGTAACGTTCTTCCGGATGTAAGTGAACTCTCCCCCAAGCTGTCCTGTCTACAACTGACAGTATATGCACCCACAGGTAGATGTCCTCTTCGTCAACACCATCGCAGATCAAGTCCTCACTGGCTTGGCCTCTAGTGTGGGACGGGAGGGCGCTTGTACCGGAACTCAAGACCAATGCCCGCAGAAATGCGTGCTTCTTGACGGTGCAGATGGCCAAAGGGGCTAAGCTATGGCCGGAAGAAGGCTAGACGTAGGCAATGTCGACTGGGTTTCGCATTGCACTGGTTGTTCACGATTGGGAGGATAGCATCACACGGAGCATGCCTGTAAGCCCTGCACAGTCATTTCGAAGCTGAGGCTATGGAGTTTGGTATCTTGGGCTTTGCACTGGTAACTGACAATAATACGTAACACACGAGTAACACCTGTTGTGCTCCACGTTGGCTTTCTACCGCCGCTCTGGGTATCCCCTCGGCCAATGCAGCACTGCGCACAGAGCTTACATCGCCATCTCCGTCCAATCTGTCCGACTCATACCATTGATGCGTTCGAACGTTGCGCTGCTACTGATTCGACATTCCGAAGCTTCCGACAATCATGGTTTGTTGGCTGACTGAGCTCTGACTTTCTTCTCGATCTCCTGATATCTTTCCTGTACGAGGGCAGGGTGGTATTGGTGCACATCGCCTATGATGAGCGTTAGTTGAGTCCGTTTGCAGCAACGATACGGCAATGGAGAATAGCTACCTTTGATGAAGGACCACAACGCTGACTTGACGTTGGATGATTTGCTCTGGTTCGATGAAGTCGGCTCTGAGGACTCTGAGTATGCGGGAAGACTCTGTTGGCTTCTAAATGTGGATTCGGAGTACCGTGGAGGGGACTGATCGGAAGTGTTCGACGGTGTCTCGGGTTCGGTTTGCTGCCAGCTGGGTGACGGCTTTGATGAAGACATTGTTTGGTGTATTATCGATTGGACAACGTCTTGTTCGATGGTACGATGTGAACGTTGAGTCGGTTCAACAGTTTAGAATTGATCGATGGTGAAGAGACAGTTGGTTGACAACAAAGAATTTGGATACACATTTGGGTGTCCGTGTTCTTATATGCCTTGCGCTTAGTCCATGTGCGGTGACACTGTTTAGTCCGAAGGCGTGGTCCGAATAAGGCAGCCAGCTTACAATGAGCTCTGCTTCTGATGTCGACGAATGGCAGCGTCTCGGCCCTCTTACCCTCTTAGTCTCGGAGCTCTTCTAATCGGACCTCACGTTCGGATCGGACCTCGGAGCTCCGACTGGCCCCAACCGGTTCCTGCTCATATCATCTGACGTGCAATTTATGTTGACAACGCTGATCAGTCACCCGGTCTGGTCCATTGTGAAGTCCGGGGGCCACATAATAGAGTCCAACCACGGGTCTGCCTGTAAGCCCACAGATTCAAGCCATGCGGTCCAAGCCGGAGTCAGGTCGTGAGTGACCTCATTCGAGAAGTCGTTGCCTTCCGGGACAACCCGCGCATGAGGTTCATTCGACAGCTGGCCGTAGGATGGAAGTTCCGAGACGGGACTCGCCGGATTCAGAATCGAATCAAGGCTCTTCGAAAAGATCGACTGGGCCTGCTTGCAGATCTGGTAGTTGTTCTGACCCGACTCTGTCAGGGAGTCACAGCAGGAGATCAGGAGGCTGATGTCCTGGATAATGCTGCTGCGGTTGTGAACGGTTCCCTCTTCAGGGTGCTGAGCCTGCCGCAAGAGCTCGAGGACAAGGACACTGGCACATGGCATGGCGTAAAACACCAACTATGATCAAGGTAAGCTTTCGGTGCTGCAATGGAACACTGATATGATCCCGTTGGTGAGGTCACTACTCACACTCCATTCTTCGTCTGATCTGCGGCTAGTTGACAACTGCCTTCGTCGTGTGGGCAAGAGCGTAAGATTTAGAACCTCGTGTGCAGTCGCGATCAGCTTTTTGTGGTCGCTCACGCTAGCATTCACAAGCAGAGCGCACAGAAGAAACTCTGTAAAAAGGTATTGGAGTCGTAGACCTCGCAGTATGATGAAGGGGTCGGTCTCGGATACCCTAGGCTGCGCAGCCTCGTATCTGACGTGGCTTGGAATTGATTGCCAAGCGGCTGACAACTTTAGCAAGACGCGCCTATAGATCTTGTCAACAATATGGCTTGTGTGTGTTCATTTCGGAACTTGCCTTGTCTGCGACTCAAGGTCAGGTATCTGAGGCCCATTCCTGAGCTCTAAAGCCTCTTCACGGATCGGCATAAGCAGATTCCCTACTCGTAAACGAGCGACTGGGTAGACGATTCCCTCTTTACACCAGCCGTGCTCGTCCAATTTCGCCGCAGACTCCAGGAGAGCTTCTGCAGGACCTGTAAGGACAGCGTCCGGCAGATCAAGAGGCGAGTTCAACACACAGAAGTGACGACTCAGGCGAGGTGGTCTGTCACCATATGGGCAGCGTCTTAGTGATGGGTTGTGCGATATCAGTGTAGGCGAGCGCTTACCGCGACGTAAAACTAGCAAAACACTTGTCATGATCGTGCGCCCAGGCGATAGCAATTTTCCGAAGTTCCATGAGGTAGAACGGGGTGGCCGGATCAGCCGGGACGCCCCTGTGATACCCTAAAGCGAAGAAAACGGATGCTGACAGAACAGGGGATTGTAATTAGTATATGTTTTAGAGATTGGGATATCCTGCGAACCTACTCATGTTACCAAGCAGTCGTAATACGTGGTATGAGTCGTCGCCGAAGCACCACGTCGCATACAGGAGTGATATCGATATGAACCACAACATCAAATCGTTGACCGCGCCGAGACCGTCGCAGAACGACTCACACTGCATGCAAGCTCGGTACACTTTCACCATTAATGATTTGCGGTCCGACTTCCAGCTTTTGTGAGCGTTCGGGCTGGTCGCTAGGTCCCTTTCGCCCCCAAGCCATACTCCAAGCTGCCCGAGGTACATACCGGCCACTTCCCAGCGCAGATTTTGTCCCGAGAGCATTGCTTCAAGTGCGCCGTACGCCGCAGTGCGAGGGAACACAACCGGCCGTGCGGTCTGCTCGGATATGGCTCGGGACATCGATTCCAGCCTTGCCTTAGAACGGTCATGTAGGAGCGTCTTGAAGGTGGCATGTGTTCCTTTCCATGCCATCGGCCCCATCGTACCACTGGCACACATTTCTGTCATATCATCTGGTAGCAAAGAATCTCCTATGTCAGCAACGATATCCAAGATGTGGTTCAGCAATTCTACGCCCTCAGATATCAACTGCTGACTTGGTGGCGAAGGTTGAGACAGGGACACGCCTGTTCTTGTCAAAGATGTATACGTCCGCCGGGATTTCAGCGTATCAGGGTCCGCGAAGCACAGCAAGTCCTGGTTCATGTTTACGAGCTCGTACGGAAGAGAGTCGTCTGGTTGAGGTGTGGAGTAAGCTGCAACGTGCGCAGAACCATTCTTGGGATGTTGCATTGCATCAGAAAGTCCAGACAACGTGCTCGAGGGCGTGAGCTGCTTCGCCATCGGGGCCGGGTGGTAATGGCATTGCTGCTGAGACAGGTGGCGTCGTACGCATCTGCCGCAAACTGGTCGGTTGTGGTCGCATCTTAGCTTGGATTTGCGGCATGGCTCGCATGAGGAGAGCTGGCCGTTGCGGCGGACCCTCTCCGACATCGAAAATTGCCTTCGAGTCCGTGTCGACAAAAGCTGGAGAGCAGACTTGGCGTGAGGTCGAAGTTCGGCTCCCAGCCCAGCGATTTCAGCCACGTGACGCTAGCGTCGCGCCACGCCGATTCGTCCCGCCAACCACTTTTCCGGGAAAGCTTGGCATGGCTTCGTTCTCACAACATCTTCTCGACACTGAGCACCTGTACAACAACGAAAACCCATCTCCAATGAACGCTATGATAGAGGCTTTCGAGCCACGCCTACAAGGTGTGCCAGTAATACGCAGCTCCTTCCAATACTTAAGGAGATCCGATCTGGGCCTGATGTCAAAATCAGTTCAAACGCGACTCCCAGCCTCCTCCTCCATCTCTTTGTCCAAACAACCCAGCCAGCGATGTTGCACGACAACTCTGATTTCACACAATGCAGCAACTCTCCTGCCCCATTTGGCGTCTATGCCATTGTAATTCAGAGGTGAGAGTTACGCAAGCCCACGAGCGTAGGTATAACTTCGTTGTAATCCTCTCAATGGTCGTCTTCCACCTCTCATCCTCATCCAGCTTCCAGACTCTGCTCTCACTCGCTACACTTCTTCCATTCACAACATCTCCCTGCAGAGCCAGCTTACCATGCATCTCAAAGCACTCGCTATCTCGTCCGTGGCCGCCACGGCAGCTGCGCTTCCACAAGGATGGGGCCCACCGTCGGGACCGCCATCAGGCCCTCCTGCAGGATTTCCCGGCGCACCTGAGATGGGACCTCCTTCTGGGCCCCCATCTGGACAATGGCAAGGCCCTCCTTCGTTTGGACCACCAGAAGCTCCTCCATCAGCAGAGACTGAGGGCTGGGGCGCATCTCCCGCGTCAGAGACGACACCATGTGAAACCACAACGTCTTCAGTATGGACACCTCCGCCACCGCCGCCTACGAGCTACCCAGTCACCTCGTCAACTTCTTCGCCAGTTACTACTTCCACATCTATACCCCCTCCACCACCTCCACCAGAGAGCACTACACCGTGCACCACCACCTCAACACCCCCTCCACCACCTCCACCAGAGAGCACTACACCATGTACTACCTCCTCGACACCTCCTCCGCCACCGCCGCCGTATACTCCTCCACCACAGCCCGAGACGACATCTTCGACACCCCCT
>JAABUW010005709.1_pt1 | contig 16012 bp, 13 predicted proteins | sample 5560081 | NCBI WGS metagenome assembly JAABUW01 (sample SAMN10711882, study PRJNA513363) | rock metagenome | isolation source: Antarctica rocks | place: Antarctica: Victoria Land, Knobhead sud | reverse complement strand
GGTTTCTGTATGATGTTATGAGATTGATGCGGTGGGATTCGGTATACTTCATTCGTCCTTTCTGTGCGAGTTCGAGTTTGATATCTTATTATTAATGAACTTTACCCGATCGTGGCTGGGCTGGGTTTAAGAGAGGGATTTCTGAGATCCATATCCTTTTGAAACAGATGCGTTTGTTGATATAAGCCGGATCGCAAGCTAGCTTTCGTGGCTTAGCTACTTCTATTCCATGCTATTTGACAATGGCGGTCGATTGTATCAGGTATCCTCGTGCCAGCCCTGTTTGGGTAGTCTTGCCGATCTTCCTTTTGCGTATTCATCTTCATCAATCCTTGGCCTCGCCTGCTTATCGCCTAGACTGCTACGATCGTCGTACGTATACGCAATAAGAGACGTGGCTATTGGAGCTCCTTTCCACCCCGAGTGTATAGATCCTACATCTCTTTCATGAACCCTCCCCTCGTATTCTCTCGCCCTGGCTGCCAAAGCGCCTATCAAATAGTTTCAGCACCGCCATCACGGACGCAGCTTCGATATCGAATGCCGTCCTCTCGGGCACATCTGAAGCTTTCGGTATAGCGTTCAGTTGAGGAATCCAGGTGTTGAATTCGTTGGTGGCAGCAGAGAAGGCTGGATGTTGACTGAGGGCTGTGAACGCGTCGGCGCAGGTGAGGGCTGGTGGTGGTGTGGAGGTTGGGTCTGTGGGGGTGGCATTATTGAAGATAGAAAAGCGGTTGGCGGCGACGGATTTGCAGAAGAGGGCGCTGGTTGGGTTTGAGAGACATTGGGGGCAGGTGCCGGGTCCGTTGGAACAGGGATTGGAGGCTGTGCTGCCGTTGGTGAGTTGTTGTCTCACAGCCGGTGGTAAGGGTGGCACTGGTTTTGTGTCTTGGTTGTGGCGGGTGCGCTCTTTGGCCATCTCGGCGCAGATACAGGGTGTATCGTCTGAACAGAAGCCGCATCGATCAGGTGGTGCTATTGCTGGTATGGTAGAGGATGCTGCAGAGGTAGATGTTGTGAAGGCTGGAGGCCGTTGGTTGGCAAATTGTGATGTGAAATCGATCTCGGTAATGCCGTTGTCATCAGGGCTCTGGCGGACGCGTTTGTTGTCTTTGCTTGATTGAGGTGAGTGCGGGCGTTTGAAGGCCGGTGCAGTTGCATCGTCTACTATGTTGCCCATATCAAAAGCCTCCTCGATGCACTGACACCGGGTTTCGATGCTGCATCTTCCACACGTCATGGAGATTTGCTCTCCGCCTTCGTCTTCTCCTCCAGGCCCGTTCATCTCCAGCCTCTCTTCAGTCTGCTCGCTCACATACCGGCTCCTCCTATCCGTTCTCAATGGCAACGCCACAGCTTCCGTTCCACCTCTCAGTACCTCTCTTAATTTTTCCGCCTCCTTCTCCGCCCGCTCTCTTAATTGTCTCTCCCTCCCACAAGCCATCTGCATCTCACTGAATCTCTCTCGCCATGTCTCCAACATCTTTCCGTAATCCTCCACATCACTCTCCAACTGCCGGATCCTCTCCCTTAAACCTTCCTGCTCCCTAGCATCCTCCTCTTCTATCTTCTTCATCTCCTCTTCCAATTCGCCGACTTTGGCGGCTCGCCGCTCGCGGAAGGCACGTTGTGCCTCTCTGTTCTGTGCTTTCCGCTTCGTGGGTGGCGTGTCGACGGCAGGTTTGCGGCCGGGCTTGGGTTTGGGAGGGAGGACCCATGTTTTATTTATGGAGATTGCAGGGACGTTGACGGAACCAGGTATGGATACAAGTGGTTTGTTGATGGCCGAGGGTGTTGCTGGGGTTAGGACGGGTGGGGAGTCGGTGGCTGTGGGCGAGGTACCGTTCAGTGAGGATGATGGGCGTGAGGGTGCTATCTGGTACGGGTGCATGACTGGCGAGGTGGTTTTCTAGCCACAAGGGGCACAGGTTGGATACTCTGTGTACGGAGTATGGATCTCACATGCATGTGATGATGCACAATGGAGGAGTGATTCCGCGATTATAATCAGATCATCTGATAAGAGCGGATGACCTTGGCATAGACTAGACTAATCCGATACCCCTCGAGGCTTGATTCGGAAACATTGATGACCAATGGGGAATGCAAAAAACATTGATGATTAAGATCAGGCAGGCAAGTTGGTAAACCACACGTTTTCGGAACATCTTTCATCAAGCGTATTGTGTAGAGGTATCTTCTAAGTCTCCACAACGTATTGTTACAAGTGCCTCTCAGCCGCGAAAATCTCCATTCACGCTCCTAATAGCACTGAAAAGGGTCACTAGCATTCTAGTATGGCCTTGACCAATCTCGGCCTTCCCAACTCCATGATCCTTCCAGCAAGCAACTCCCCAATTTTCTCCGCAACTTGCTTCCTAGTCTCAACAGCGTGGCCGTTAGCTAGTCCATTGATTGCTCCCATACTGTCCGCCTCCAATGACATCAAGGCATCTACCAGCGCTTCGATTACCATCTCCCCTCCTTTCTTGTTGTTGTCGTTGTCTGTATCTTCAGTCGAGTCGATCAAAAATGCGTCATATTCCTTCAAGTTGGGTACAATCAATGCGCGTACAAGCTCTGACCCTCCAATAGCCTGCAGTCCAATGATACCTCCATAATGGGTGCCGATGGGTTTGCTGGGATCAAGAAAGTGTTTGAGACAGGTGCGAGCGAGGCGAGGCTTTAGTATGTGGGAAGATTTGCTGTACTTCTTTGTAATCGATGACAAGACCGAAGCTGCCATCCGGCGGAGGTGATATGGTGCGAGTGGATCTGCAGAGTTGCCTAGGCGCCGGCCAACGAGACAGGTCAACACTGGGGGAATGATGGACGCGATCTATGACTACTATCAGCTACTGTCGAAAGCTCATGCCTCAGGGGCAGAGCATACATATGGATCAACGTAGAGATTCTTGTTTTCAAGCATAGCGGTTGTTAGCTGCATCATCTGCGTAAGTATGAAGAGGTTCTTGAGATTGTGGGTAACCTTTTCGGCTATGAATTGCACGAAGTATGGCACTAGCTGATGAAGGCCTGGATCACTGCGAATGCTAGCCAAGGCTGCGACTTGATACTCGTTGTTCGATTCATCGAGAAGCGCACTGCAGATTTTTTCGAAATATAGTTGGAGCTCCTTTGATAGAACGTGCTTGACCAGCGGCTTGACAGTGACATTGTCGTTCCCACTCATAGCTGCTAGACTAGAATTTGCACCAGGCCCTTTCGGTATCAACTCTTGGTTTCGCGAATCTGCTGTAGTAGGATTTTGAGGTATTGACGGTTGAACACCTTCAACGGCAAGCCAATGTGCTACATCAAGGTCAGGTCTCGTCTCCACCGCCCCGAGGAAGGCTATTTACCTGTGAATGAGATTTCTCGTGGAACCTTCGGCAATGGTGCATTTATGAGCTTCTCAAAGTCTACCTCCTCATCCTCAACATAGTAAAGCGGTTGACCGGGCCCTATGGAAGCCTCCCCGAAACGTAGGGGCCGCGTAGACTCATAGCCATATAATGGCTCAATATCTAGGACTCGTAATGCTTGCGCAATGTCCTGCGTTGATAGAATTGATCGCTTGCTATGCCGCATAAATTTCAGAGCTTCTTCCAAGACCTGGGACAATCTATATTCGATGTCCGAAGACAGGCCTTGAAGAACGTCATCACTGAGTGAGGTGATGCCGAGCGACTCTGCGACGTCTTTAATGTTATCAGGATTCCATACTGACATTGTGACAGTGCAGGTGCTGACTCTTGCAACAGATGAGTCTCGTTCAAATCGGAATTAAACCTCTGGCACATCAGTGTTCACGTCACGATTTTGATATGAGAGTGTGGTTTCGCGGTATCATAGGCAGCATCCTGTAAGAAACTTGAAAGTCGTCTTGGTGCAACTCTGCGGTTCTGATATCCAATGGACTGTGCCAATCTGATCGCATAGGTTTTGCCAGCACTGGCAGATATCTAGATTGACAAGCAGAACACTTCGGAGCTACGTTTCAACTCATTTCTCTTGATGCTACAGGCATTGGGAACGTCAAATGTCCACTTCAGGGAACCCAGAGAGATTGCCGCGTTAGCCTGGTTGAGCGCTTAGCGCCCGCCTTGGATATTTTCCTAGCGAGCTCCGAGCCTCCGACCGTTCCGCAACTGCATCCACGCAACTACCGCGTATCAGATTTCCCGGTAGCTAGGCCTCGCATCCGTCATGGTCTATCGCAGCTTTCTACGGAGAACAATTGCCAAGTATGCATCTCTTTCTCTGATAGATAGGTTAACTCCAATGTCGCTCTACAAAGATTTGGCCAATGGTCATAGCTATCGGCGTTGATGTAAGGCCGTAGCGTTCCTTACATCGCTCGAGATCAAGCACTCACTCCATAAGTTCCACGTTTTGCCATTGTCAGAGTTGCTGCAAAAGGCTGCTCTCGACAGGTTTGTTATCGGCCAATTCCGGCGCTAATCAGATTGGGGCCACCTTCTCTGCTGGCACTCTATACTGTTACCTGTTCCCGTGATAATTATGTTAGAGATCTAATCAAATATTCCTAATCTCTCTAGTGATGTACTATACCGGACCCTTACCAACGAACTTGCCTTCGACCACTCCGTTGGTGCAGCCATGCTGGTGATATCATTGACCAAATATTGACCAAGGCTGAAAGGCAGCTACAGCATCATCGAATTTAATAACGTTGGACCTTTGCAGTGAACATAAGCGATCCCGGGTTTGTCGGGAGAGCTCTACGACACCTTTGTTAGCATTTGCATAGCTATTATCACCAGGTTGTTGCTCAGAGGGTCCACAGCATTGTCACCTCTACGATGTGCTCGAGATTGCGAAGATTCTCTCCAAAGCATAGCTGGCCCCAAGGTACAGGACGATCGACGACTGGGTTCACAACCACTCCAAATTGGCCCCCTGCCACGGACAGGGATACTCCATGAATGCACTCGCCTTTGGCGCTGTATGTTTCATTGTGGTCGAAACAGCAGCAAAGGATCGTCTAGTTCCAAACTCTTCGTATGATAAGGAATATGATGAAGACGCAGCTGAGGCGTGTAACCGAACCAGGCCTGTTCAGTCCTGTGCCAGCACCAAGCAATATCAATATGCACAGTGCTTATGACGGCGGTCAACGAGACATGGACTCGAAGTCTACTGTATGACATCCGTCTGCTGAACCAATTACCTTAGGTAATCGGTGCGGCATCGACCCAGTATCCAATTCCACATATTGGCGGCGAAAACATTTATGATGGCTTGAATAACGCATCGTGTCTGATGACCGTCCTCTCTGAATCACTACAAAATCATCTAATTACACGCCGATAACTCATCGACGATCTCGCTAGCGTCTTGTTAGCAATCGCTCGATCCCATGGCTTAGTCCTCATTTCAAAACTTCCCTATCGTTGGTCCTGAGGGCTTCATAGTGGATTCAATAACACTCATTTAGATCGAAATTACACTCTTCATCGTTTCAGACTGTTAAAACAAGATGTGAGGACTTCGCTTATCCAGGGCCTCGAAGAAAGAGTGCCTTTTCGATGCGTGTCCAGCCTTTCAGCCGTGGAGGCTAAAGACAACAGCTTTTGTGCTCATCAAAATTCGATCAACGCAAGTATCTCGAGCTCAGGCTTGGACCAATTGAGGGAGGTGCAGTCGCCGCAATTGGATATGCATACCCAACATCAGGATTCTCACCTCTATCAGGCGACCAATATTCATGTCGTTAGCGAGTGGCATACGGTGCCCTACAAAGAACACGGAGGGAATTAATCTGACTACTTGCACACACTGAAACATGAAAAACCCCTCATGCGCATTTGGTCTCCATATTCAATGCTCATACGTCGTAGTGAGACGAGCTTTGACCTCTCGTTCGGCATTGCCTCACTAATTGATACAGCGCAGTGAGTCGTTTGGGAAAGGCCGTCACAAGGCGAACTCGTTGATCAAGGATTTCCGCGCTAGTCACGTTAGGGCGAATCCAGGACGGACTCCAGCCCAGTTGGACATCGAGACTCCAAAATAACTTGTGAGCATTATTCAGCATTCACAGTTTGCGTGATCCCAAGGATCTCTTCTTCAAAAGAAATGAAGCCATATGCAAGCCAATTCTGCAGGATACCGTGGTTGGGCATGCCTGCACCAAATCAGTCGACCATCATCTCATTCATTTACTTTCGAACGTGGCACAGAGCTGGAAAACCCTCGCAAATTTTGAATTGTATAAGATGCTTTGGGCCGTCTTCACTGGAATACGTTGTTCACACGCGTGCCCGAGAAGCCCTGTCAGGAACCATGTTCGATTTCAGGCAGCGGATGCAGGACCACCCGTGGTTTGGACCAACGACACAAGACCCAACATCTTGGAATCAAGCCTTCTATGATGAAGCTCAAGTTACGTGGCATTTCACACCTCCGCGGATGGTCATCACCCTATCGTCAGACACCACACCGTGAAGCCAATGATCTCCCTTCTTAGATATATCCATAATATCCCTCGAACAATTACAGACTGAGCCTTTACGTCCATTCCAAATACAATGGCCAACGCGGACCTCTCATCTTCGAAGGAATTACCCTTTGATCGACCGCCAACTCCTCCAGAACGCTCCAGGAGAGACAGCGACCATCCACATCCGCTTCGTGCGAATCCGCCGTGTGAGCCTACGGGGGACTCCGATGTCGGCCATGCAGCCTCCCATCGGATGCCGGCTAATCCTCCATCGAGTCCGGCAATGCTCAGTGAGCCGTGCTCCCGATCTGCTTCGCCACGACATGCGCACCGAAGGTCGAGATCGCCGATGTCACCTCCAACCACTCCACCGCCAACAGTTCCTCTTATCCAAGTGAAGGCCGCCTTTGCATTTTCAAGGCGTCTTGTGAAGTCGAAAAAGCTCTCATCGGCTGTGCATGGTATGCGATGTCGGCTCCAATTTTGACAAATACTCAGCCACTAAATCAGATTAGGTACACTGACTCAACCAGTGATATATCAGCTGTCAGATGACGATTGAGATCCCCACGTGTTGTGTGCATGCAGATATCTTCTAGGGCTGCAGGCCTTGTTGGACTCGAGCATAGATTTAGTGGCGATCAAATTCGACGACGTGCTTTGGCGCGCGGGTTCCTGTATGCTTGCAATCGGCATTAGATCCTAGAGGTTCAAAAAGCTCCGCCGGTCTTCGGCGCACAATGCAAGGTACACATTGCCGTCTCTGCGTCTGATAGATGAAACCCAAGAATCTCCTTCTACTTTGGGCCTCGCAACAAGTGAGCCGTCTACTGTCCACAACCTCCGATGTCGGTCATTACGATCGTATGTGCTGACGACGGTCACCTTGGCGTCGGTCTAGAGGTCCACATCGGTATAAGCCAAGATCACTTGCATGAGACTGATGTTACCTACCAGGAGCCGAGGGATGGCCACTTCACCTTCGTTAGCCCTCTGGCCTATGAGGGCAGGCGATCTCACGAGTGGATCAGATATAACGACGATGGCCGGGCATTGGGCGATAGTGGTGCGTATAGCCAGAGATGGCCGACTTGTTGACAATTTCTTTTACGTCGTCCGCAATTTCAGGCTTCATCGGCCGTTCTGCTTCCTCGCTCTCCTTTTCGTGTGAAGATATGGCAGTATATATTCGCACCTCGATGCCTCTTCACTCCCTTTCTTCAAAGCCAGCCATCTTCCCAGCAGCTCAATCCAGAACGCAAAGCACAGCGAAAAACCCCGAACTCTACAGCCAATTTCACTACCCCATCACCCTTCCAAGCTACCATGCATCAATCGACAACAGACCCCAAACCTATGTCCAACAGCTGGGCGAAGACGCGTCCAAGCACTCCTCACCCTCCACCGCCCCCTCCAAACAGTCCCTCTCCAAAGGCGATCTGAACACACCTCAAACAACCCCCTCCTCTTCACCTCGATCCGATCTTCGGTACCTATACGTTTCATCATTCGCCGGCACCAAACATTTATCAATGCCACAAAGATCGTAAAGCTTCCATTGGAATGAGGTGTGAGTGGGAGAGGCATGGGGTATCTTCAGAACAATTGTGTGTGCGTGATAGGGCGGTAATGGTTGAGGAGGCTGAACAGGTCACTCATTGACAACTGGTAATGTTCTGGGAGTGAAAAGAAAGGGTAGGAGGCACATAGGACGGTCGCAGCATGTAATGAGAGAGAGCGAGAGAGATCTATTTACCCCATATCAACTAATCAAGAAATGAACTGGAGCACTGTGCTCAAGAGCTCCTTTCACCCTGAAGTTGATGCAACAAATGCGGAAATGAGGCTTCAATATCGTAGTCGCCGGATAGGAGATGGGATATAATCGCTTGGGAGACACAGAGATAGCACACCCATAGATATCACGAAGGCAGAGCTAGGAGCGTGATTTGTTCGGTCCCCAGTACCTTCTAACGAGACTGCAGTTACCGTGAGATATTAATGCCCCACCCATACGCCATCAACCACCCAATATCATATCAGGTCGTCGTTCTCCCTCCCCTCCCCTCCCCTCCCCCTCACCCCCCACCTCTCACCCACCCCTCACCTAACCCCCAACCCCCTCCTAACCCCCTCCCTAACCCTCCTCTCAAACTCCCCCCTCCGCTCCCTCCACATAACCGCCGCCTCCACATTCGCCGGACTCTCATCATTAGGTTCCGCCAGCATACTCATCACGCTGATCAGAATCTTCTCCACAGATTGGATAGGCGACCAGCGCTCCGAGGCGGTTTCGTAGTGGTGCGGGTCGTCGCCTGGGGCGTGCAGGATGGAGATGCAGACGAGGCCTGTTGTGTAGACTTTTTCCACCCTCTGTGTCAGTTGTGCGCTTTATGGACATGGGGGTGAGAGGGGCGTATCAGTAAAGATGGATGAGGGGGGAAACACACCATTCGGATGCCACACCTCCCCCAAAAAGCGCATGCTGGGCGGGTTCAACGGGTAATCCTTTGGGAACCTGAGTTCTGCGGGGTAGATGCCGCCTTCGAAGGGGGTGCCGTCGGGGCCTTGGATGAGGGCTTCCCAGAGGAAGATGTCGTCTTCGGAGATGGGGCCGGCGGTTATGCCGTCGGGGGGGGAGGAGGTGAGGTTTTTGTATTCGTGGAAGAGGCGTTTGGATGCTATTGTTGATGCCATTTTGAGAGAGGGGGGGGTGTATGAGGAGATGGGGAGGAGTTCTTCTTTTGTGTTGATGTGGATTATTCAAATGTAGTCAGGCTAAGAATATTGTACTTTTGATTGGGAGGATGAAGGCTTGATTTCTGATCAAAAGCGTCTAAAGTGGGTACAACGGCAATCACAAGACCGAATCTAATGTATTATGGTGCAATGTCTCGTTAATCATACATCATGTTGTGTAAGCTTACCAAAAACCTTCTCAGTGAGCGTGGGTATCGTCCGAATACCGACAAACTCCAAACGCTCGTCATATCCTGTAAACGTAATACTCTAAGAGTCGAAGAAATCCCCCAGATTAAAACCACCGCCCCCGTCTCCACCACCGTCGCCTCCGTCACTTCCCCCTCCTGAACTGCCACCCCAAGGGTCATCGTCATTGCCCCAAACATCATCGTCCTGGCTGACCTGACCCGGCTGCTGTTGCGGCGGCTGCCCACTTGCACCGGAAAGACTGGAATCCCGATCAGGATTTGTGGGTGCATCACCACCAGCACCATCCTCACGACGCTGCCCTCCTCGTTGTATAGCTTCGTATCCAGCCATCGTGCCAGCACCCACAGCAGCACCCTCTCCAACTTCTCCAGCTCCTGCTCGTGCTACGCCTCCACCAGCACCACTAGCACCCTCCACAGCACCTGCCTCAGCGCCTGCTTCGCCTGTTGCGGCCCCTCCGCCTCCCCATGGAAACCATAGCGGCATGAAACCCATGCCGCCGCCTGAGCCGCTTTTGCGGCTGAAGTAGTCGAAATCGACGCTTACAGCTGTGGCCAGCATAACAGCGCGCTGATCGAGAGTCATTGCCGTGCTTGGTGCTTCGTCTGCGGCTTGGGCTGATTGTCCAGTCTGAGAGATCAGATGTCCTGGCTCTTGAGCTAGTCCTGCGGCATCCATGCGTAGAGCGTAGACTCCGGTGTCAGTGAAGATCTCGCGACCAAAGCCGGCAAAATTGCGGTTCACCGAGCCAATGAGCTTGGAGTCGTCAGAGAGAAGGGAGAAGTCCCAGGAAAGGAAGGGCTCGTCGACGTAAGCGAACTGGGCGAATTCGCCTTTGTTATTGTAGGGTGTCAAATCCAGAGCTTGTGAATTGGAAAGCGGCTGACTTGGCGGCGGGTTTTGCTGGCTCTCGGGCCTTTGGTTAGGCGGTGGAGCGTTGCGATGTAGGAATAGGTTATACTTTCTCCTCAACGGAGCCCACTGCTGCTGTGCTTCTCCTATAATTCGCATATCGGACAAAGCCAGGGGCGACACTTGGGTCGATTCTGCGCCCATTCCGGTGGAGAGGCCGCCAGAATTCGGGTTGGTCAGGGTAGTAGACGAGGAGTAAGAGTGCTTTCCAGGCTCCGTAGGATCGTAGATACCAATACGACTCGATAACCAAGCAAAAGGCCGATGAAACTAGCATCAGGTCAGCTCTCAATTCCCAATCCTGTAGCAAATGACATACCCTTAGGACCTCCTTGCCATGCTTATCAAAGACATGCGTCGTAAAGCTCCTATGCGTACTGAACATCTGCCTCGCCATCATGTTCCCCATGCCCAAGTCCCTCTCAGCCATGTATCCAATGTGATTCCCCTGCGGATCCATGATCACATATCTGTTCGCCTGCTCAAAACCCAGCATCACGTTCATGAATTCCAGCTGCCTTGTCACCACTATGGCTGAGTTCGAGAGTATATTCGTAGCCGGATGATCTGGGGTGAGGACGCCATTGGGGTCATTGGGAATATGAACGGCAGAGACAAGGTCGTTGGAGTCAGCATTGCGGAGGGCACTGGAAACGGCATCAAGCGATGGCACTTGTCCTTTTATCACTTCCGGTGGCTCCTTCGAAGGGTTACGGGAGCTCTGAGGCTGCCTTGGCGGCCGTTTGGAGCGTGGAGGTGGAGGCGGCAGACGGCGGGGAGTGCCTCGAGGACTTGGTGGTAAGGCTTTACACCTGGGCTTCGAGGTAGCAAAGCCGGCACGAAGCCAGGAGCCGGATGGGCGTAGAGCCCGCGGCTGCATCTTGAATAGTTGCATATGGGGCTCAGGTTGTAGGAAGTGTAGGAGCGACGGAAGCTGTGCCTTTAAAGTCAAGACGGAATTCTTGGCACTGATGATATATATTCTATTTCAACTTTGGAGGTAACACATCTATCGATGCATTTTTTACGCCACAGATGTAAACCACTTCCCTATAGTAAATTCCAGCAACGCGCCCCCTTACTTCTGGCTTTCTTACAAATCCTCCTTGCTTGCTCGGACGTAGCTCACTAATGGGAGGCCTAAAACCGCAGCATCAAAGACTCAATTCCTCACGCACTCACTCCAAAAGCGCCATCTCGACGCAAGAAACCCCAAATGCAAGCTCACTGATGATATTTAGCCCTGATATGAAACGCCTGCAATCGTAGAGACTCGATCGACACGCGCGATTAACGACAGGCAACATCCCTCTCGGACTTCTTGTAAGACAACGACACAGCGTCAATGCCTGGGTCACCTATACACCATTGCAGAGACCAGTATAAGTGGGCAATTACCTCCTGAAGTCCTCGTGTGGAAGAAAAGGAGGGATCACAGTTTGGCTAGAATATCATGTTGCAGACCGAGGATTAGCCGCCGTTGCCGAGGGCTTGGCACCGCCCTTTGTGTCCTGGGGGTATTACCCCGCTAATAAGCCGCTAAGCCTAGTATAGGGATCGCTAAGCCTAACATGGATGGGTGTACGCCTACTACTACAGGGACACAGCCAAACAGTGCCTAACCTCATCATATAACCTTACAGCCAAAGCTTCCATAACAATAAACCTACCAACTCAAATACAAAACAAAACCCCCCTCACATTTCCACTCCCAAATAATCTCCCCCAAGCCATATCATCCCATCTTCTCAACCCTCCACCACACACAACCACCACCTTCGTCTTCCCCCCCAAAGCGCAACCACAAACACATTTCCATTCTCTCCGCAATATCGCACCACAAAGACAACCAGCTCGCTTAATACCAGGCGCGCGAAAGACTAGAAGCAGATATCTATCGTACCTTCACAGTCGACGAAGTTGAGCTTTGTTTGGCTTTTTGACCGCTTTTGATTATGAGCACTTCATGTGTGGGTTAGGTGGCATTCAGAGGTAGGGATTGATGATGGATCGCTGCTTGTGGGTGTGATGGTGTATAGAATATTGATCTACGTTCAGTGTAGTGAGATGAATGTAATCACCTGACACTAATTAATCGTTGTGTTTGTTTGGCACGAGGGGACGTTGCTCAAAGAGGGCACCTAAAGCCGGACGCCAGAGGCTCAGTCAGGAAAGAGCTTCGGGATGTAGTAAACATAATCATACATGAATTATACAGACTAAAGACACGCTTGAACTGGCTGTGTGCAGGGTGATGAGAACTTACTCTTCTCAGGTTACTTGAAGCATTAGCGATCCGCCTCAATCATTCCACCAAAGTCCAAATACCCCTAGCGTCAAAGCCAGTACAGTGCACCTTCCCCAAAGCAATCCCCTTACCCCTCTTGAAGCACCGCCCATGTATACCACTGTCCCATTTCCAGTTCTATTTTCATTCCCAACCCCAACCAAGCTGCCACCACCCTCTGCAATCTGTGCCGGTGTCGGTGCAGGCGCACTCGTTTTCTCCGCTCCACCATACCCATACAAGACCATCGCTCCAATCCCCTCAGCCGTTCTAATGGCAATATCTGATAGAGAGGAGCTCATGGTGCGCGCCCCATCAACAAGCACACTTGACCCGAGAGAAATCCGGGTTCCATCGACCGTAACGGCTGGATCCAGAGGCTGGATGGTCGTGCCGTCTAGGATGACGCTTTTGCCTGCTACGATGATTGTTTTGCTGCCGATGGCGATGTAAGAGGGTGCCACTGTCATCGTGGGTTCAATGAGGGTAAGAGAAAGTGTATTGCTGCCGACGATGAGTACAGAATGACCGAATGAGACATATATTCCGTCAATCGTTGTGGCGGGGTCGGTGAGGTGGAGAGTAGTGGCGTCCAAGGCTATGGCATCAGCGTTTGGGGTCACGGAGATTGCTTTTCCTCCTAAGGTGGTTACATAGGGTTCAGGAGTAGTGCTAGCAACCTCAGATAGCCATGGGGTTAGTATTTCCGTCCTGCTGCCAACGACGGCGAGGATGAGCCGAGAGAGATAGGTGTGCCTCCAATTAAGATAGCAGAATCTCCCGGTTTGAGTGTCGTTCCTGCCACGGCAATGGCGTTGGAGGCGACTTCGATAGGATGGAAGCCGACGGTGATCATGAGGGCCGGGTATGGGCTCTGGACGCCGCTGGCAGGAGTAGGACTAGGGGAGAAGGTAAGACCGCCGATAGTCACTGGGCTGATATTCGGCCCATTCTGGCCCTAGCTCGTAGATATACGACGTACTGCGCCACCAGCGCTAAGAATTCCGGCTTGGTAGGTTACTGGCGTGTTATTTATGGTCACTGGAGCCGCACCATCTGTGATGGTTTGTCCTTGGACGACGACAGCGGGTGCTCGAGGGGGAGTGTTGATGTCATTACTGGGATCTTTTGGTGGCGGGTCTGGGCTATACGACCTTGCAGATCTAGAGTCTGGCATAATGCTGTCCACGGAAGCTTGTGCTGTAATTGATGTCACTGGGTCGTTTGACGAAGCTTGACCGATCATTGGAGATTGGGGGCTGCTAGGATCTCCGGTAGTTGGATCGCTGGTATTCCTAGGCGATTTTGTACTTTGGACTGCATCAGTAGATTTTGGAATTCCAGGTTCTGGGTCTACTTGTGATGTCGTCTTAAGCGGCAGAGGAGGTATTGATGGACTGGGCGTTGCGGGCGTCATCTGCGGTTCTGACTTCACTTTTGTTGTCGTTGGGGCTAGAATAGATCCAGCGGTCAGAGTTCGAGGAGGGTCCTGGCCTTGGAAGGCGTTGGGTGTACAAGTAGACCACGCTGGAATCTTGTCGAACGGCTTCGAGGGTAATGCTATAATCGGCTGGTAGGAAAATAAGTTGTTTTGATATGGCAGATAATGATTGGTCCCATTCCACGGGCCACATGGTAAATCAGCGATGTTCAAAACTTTTGTCGCATTTTGAAAATATGTGATGGGAATCGGGCCTTCCGTAATCGCGTGCACACTCATACAAGGACTGGTTTTAAGAGTAGGCCCTTCGATTGTAGACAGCTCCTCTGGCAAGAATGAGAGACGTATGGAAGTTAGTAATACTGGACCAACCGGTCCGCATTGGTCGTGGGCCCATACGCTCGGTAACATGACATATATCGATGGCGATGTACTAGGATTCTGTAAGTGTCTTGGAAAATATATCATGCACAGCTAGTGAGACTGACTATATATGACCATCTGTGTCAGTTGCATGTGCCGACACATCCCTGGCAGCGGTCCCTCCTTCCTGGTCCCTACGAATCAATCCGCTATTTATGCTTGTAGCCCGGAAGCGTGGATCCTTTAAACAGGCGTTGTTGGGTTGGGATTCCGGCCAATAGAGCATCTGGAGATACGGGTAGTACAAGGAACAGGGTCCGCAACAGTGGTCGCGACTTTTTTCGACGGTAGCCGCAGGCAGCGTTCCAGTAGTGTAATAAATATCTGATACTAGGTGACCATTTGGTAAGGTACCGTATCCAATGTATCCGCCGGTTGAAGTGGTCAGCCCAGTTATAGATGCCACATAAGATGAAAAGCCCTAGTGCAGGCAGGGTCCCTTCCAAAATCAATGAACGATGATATCGCTGCTGACAGCGACGAATCACCGCCGCTGTAGCTGGTCTCGGAGTTGAGAAAAGGAAGATAACGTTGCCGATCCCATATATTAGTAATCGTAATATTCGAAGACGTTACGGGTCTGTCGTTAGCAATCAATTGCTCGGTGTAACGGATATTGTTGCCAGCAAATGTGGTTGGCCCGATCAAAGTGATAGATGTTGATTTGCCGTAGCAGAGTGTTAGACTGGACGACGGAGGTAGCGTAACGTTGAGCCATGTAGCTTTTATTCGGCGTGTGGTAATATATTCGCCACGGCTGTTCGTACTTGGGGACGGCGACATGTGCTGTGGATTTGTAGAATTAAGAAGGATTTGCGACTGAACTTTCGAACTGCTGGTAATCCACGGCGCCGTGTCTGATACGTTGGACCATGAGAAAGAGGTCGCATTACTCGTTAAGGAGGTTCGAGAAGCCGTTACCAAGGCAAGATCTGTGTAGAGTCAATCGAAGTATGGCTGAAAGACGGTTCGTGGTCCCCAGAATTGATGCTAGTCCATAACATATACAACCTCAGAGGGACAAGACATACCCGCGACTTGCAGAAGAACCAACAAATACAAAGGGCGTTTCATCGCCAGCGGTTTTCGTGCAACCAGAATTCGGAATGCCGATAGACAACTCTGTCTTTCGTGATACCTTTGGATTCGTGGGAGGTCCGGGAAAGGACAGCAAGGTGTGGAGATATATAAGGGGGGCAAGAATCTGATATTAGCAGCCCCCAACCAGACTACTCGGAGGCCCGCAGAGGGACTTCGAGTACCTGCATACTATGCCGTTCGTATCTGCAAAAGATGCCAATTTCATTATGGCTTCTCTTACGTGTCTGGTCGGCAACAACCTGCGTTGCATAGCAGCACTGCATGTCGGAGATTCGAGGATCAGAAGCGTATCTGTCGACTACGCCGTTCGCAGCCTTCTCTGCAACACATCCATTAGGGCATGGGCCTGTTTTGCGCATCGAAAGAGTAAAGACAGAAATTGATGTCATTGAACTCGCTGACGATGCTGAAACTTCCAACAGGGCTCGTA
>JAABUW010005703.1_pt1 | contig 16018 bp, 14 predicted proteins | sample 5560081 | NCBI WGS metagenome assembly JAABUW01 (sample SAMN10711882, study PRJNA513363) | rock metagenome | isolation source: Antarctica rocks | place: Antarctica: Victoria Land, Knobhead sud | reverse complement strand
GCCGTGCCCTGATGCCCTGCTCTGCCCTGCCCTGCCCTGCCCTGCCTGTGCAGGCTCAAGCTGGGTCCTCTGACATGACGTCGAACTGGTGACCCACTTTTGCCATATGCTAAGCACTTATATTGGAGTGCAGGTGGTATGCTGTGCCCTTTGGACTATCCATGTCTTTGGGACTGACAGTCAATGCCTTGGACCTTCCCCTGACTGCAAAGGAGGGCAACTCAGGTGACTTTCTGTGCGCTGCAAGCTTGCACTGTCAGTTGTCTTCAGTACACCTGCCGGTCTTCATGTTGCACCTCATAGCTGTGTTGCCTCTCCTGCTCATGACCTTGCGGTACCTTGGTTGTGCATTCTGCTGAGTGCTGCCATAATGACAATGAACATGGCTTATGCTGGCTGCTGCCATGTCACAGCTGACTTAACTCACTATCACTGCTTGCCTGTCACACATACCTGGTGCCGTGAGTCACATCAAGACTCAATCTTAAGTACAGTCAACACTATCAAATGGATGGTATACCTTGATATGCATTGGTTGAGTACAGTCAACACTATCAAATGGTTGGTCTACCTTGATATGCATTGGTTGAGTACAGTCATTAGCTCCAGACTGATGGTGTGCTGCCATTGCAACAGGTCTGGTTCCCCCAGCTGCAGCTTTGGCAGTGCTGGGGAAAGGAGGGGGCGCTCTCATTGCTGTCATAGTGCTCATGGCCATCACCTCTTCTGGCTCTGCTGAAATGGTGGCTGTCAGCAGCCTGCTCACCTACGACATCTACAAAGTCTTCTGGAATAAGAAACCTACAGGTAGGACAACATCTGAGCCTGCTCACCTATGACATCAATAAGGTCTTCTGGAATATGAAGGCCACAGGTAGGACCACTCTGCAGTCTGGTGTGCCAGACATCATACAGCATTGCAAGCTTCCCAGGCTTGCCATGATCAGCTAGTGCTTTGGATGTACTTGTGGAATAAGAAGGCTGCAGGTGGGACTACTTGGCAGTCCCAATGTTGTTCTGTCTGACATTCACAAGGTAAAGTTACACCGCTACACCCGTGATGCTCTAAACAAGCCTGTCTGGAGGAAACTGACTTGCGTCGCACGTACCTGATGCCTGCTGGCTCAGTATATGTTTCAATGATTATTACTATTATGATTAGATGGGACTACTCTGCAGTCTGGTGTTGGACCAGCTATGCAGCCATAGCCATCATACAGCATTGCAAGCTTTCCAGGCTTGCCATGATCAGCCAATGCTTTGGATGTAGTTCTTTGCTGTGAGCAGGACAATGCTGACTGAAGCATGCAACTGCAGGCAATCAGCTGCTGTTCTTTGCCAGGATGTCACTTGTTGGGTTTGGGCTATTCATGGGTGTCATCTCTGTCATCTTTTACAAGGTGTGTGCCGTCACCAGCTCTGAACCCTGCAACTGCTTCTGCAACATCTGTATGTGGCTGAGCATTATGTTTCTCACCTTCCAGTCTATGATGCAACATAATGAAATGATTTTTTGTGATCAATGACATTTTGTAATAAAGTCACACACAACTCATGGTTGACTTGACTTTGTCACTCAACTTGCAGCGGCATTGCATGTTTGCTTGCCCTCTCTGCAGAGGCAGCTATGCATTTGGGATGCTAAATGGGAACTATGCTGTCTGATGTGCTTTGGTGTCGTTTCTAACCAGGCTGATCGCCCATTTTCAAGGATTGTTTGACGGTGTTATGCAGGCAAGCATAGATCTGAACTTCCTGTACTTCATGATGGCCACCATCACCTGCTGTGGAGTGGCTCCCCTCATTGCAGCAGTCACATGGGCCAAGACCACCGGCTGGGGTGCCTGCACAGGTACCCCACACCCCCCATCTGCATCCACCTGCACTTGAATAGCTACACCAGGTCCGGTAATAGTCTCTGTAACAGGTCTGGTAACAGTGACTGCAACAGGTCTGGTGATTATGACTGCAAGAGGTTTGGCAAATACAAGTACAACAGGTTTGGTATCTATGACTGCAGCAGTCACACAGGGCCATGAAATGCTTTTGGAGTTGATCTGCTGAACTAATAAGATGTTGTTGGACAAAGAAATGACCAGTCCGCTGCATTTCTGCACATCCTCACGATTCTGCACTGCTGGCATATTTTTTTGAATGGTAAGTTTGCCAAAGCACTGCCAGAGCAGCAGCACCAAGACAGACTGTGTGTGTGGTTGCTGTGCAGCGGCAATTGTGGGGCAGATATTGGGCATTATTGGTTGGCTGGTGGAGTCTCAGATCGAGTTTGGCACCATCACTGTGGACACCTTACAGGAAGTGGGACCAGCTCTCACAGGTCAGCCTTGCAACTGGAACTTAACCACATCACAACATGTGTAGACTACTTTGAACTGATTGAGCCTCACAGATCAGCCTGGCAAATGGGACTGGTTGGCACCACCATATGTGTAGTTGAACTGTTTGTAGGTCAAGACTCCTGGTCTTACCAGTCACTCTTGCAGCTTTGCATGAGGGCTACTGCATGTACTGGTCAACCTGACAGCTGTACATTAGGATTTTTGCGCTTACCATTTAGTCTCGCAGCTTGTGCACCAGACAGTGATGTGCCTGTCAAGGACGCCTCACACACACGGACATGACTATCCTGCCTCCATGTCAGGCCAGTTGAAGTTGCCAGACACATGTCATGGTGATGTGTTACTGGTTCTGGTACACACGCAAATCAGCAGGATACGTTTTACGAGAATAACTCACTGCTTTGCTATGTTGATTCACTGCCACTTCTTTTGCACAATCTTTGTCAGAACATTGCTGATTGCATGACATGTCATGTGCCGGCTCAGCGTGCTCAGCACACTGCAGGTGCCTGCTTCAGTCTGCTGTCAGCAGCAGTCCTGGTGGTCTTCTTCTCCCTCATGTGGCCACAGAACTATGACTGGAGGGACATGAAGTTCCAGACATTTGACAACATTGAGGACAAGGTACCTATATTGATCACAATCAATCTGACATCTGCAAACACATGAGATGTCTGAGCCCTCTCTGTTTGCTGCATGACACATTGCACAAGTATGTACCATGTCATATTGTATATGCATGACATTGTGTATATGGATTGAATGCGTTCCTATGAAACGACAGGTTTTTACGATGGTGACAGCATATTTGAGTGAGTTCAGAGCATATTTCAGTAGAATGGTGGATTGTGCTTTGTTACTGAGATCAACGCAGCTTGACACCTTTTGGAGTGGCTGACTTTGTAATACAGATGAAGGATGTGGAACATGAGCTAAGCCCCAAAGCGTTGGACAATGCAAGGAGGCAGATCTGGTGGTGGTCTGGTGGGCTGTGTTTCATCTTGGTCATTGCCTGGCCATTACTCAGCCTGCCAGCTGGCGTCTTCAGTCAGGTGAACCTTCCCAGCAACCCAAATCAAACCCATCACCAACCCCATCCCAATAGTTTAGCTTGCCCACTGCTTTGAGTCATGCACCAGCACACAGCAAGGAGGGCACTACATGGTGCAGTCCTGTCAATGGCTAGGGATGCATGCAGAGAGGCCTGGGACTGAGTCTGTGCACTCTGTTGTGCAAACTCAGCTCCAGTCATGCCACAGCAGTACAAGCATGTGTCAATCATGATGTCAAAGTCGGTACGATGCCAACATGACCACATGTATAGCAAGCATGCTGATCTCAACCTTTGTCTTTGAAGCATATGATCATGGGAACGTTACATACAATTAGTTGCAATCCATTTTTTAATCTTTTGTGATATGCTGCACAGGGCTACTTCACATTCTGGGTGATCCTGTCTTTGGTGTGGACCCTAGTGGCGCTGGTGGCTGCAGCTCTGCTCCCCATACTTGAGGCTGGACCCATCATTGCCGCAATGCTCAAATCGCCACTTTCACACTTGCACAGCAAGCAGCCTGAACCATCAGACAGCACAAGAAAACTACAGCCCAGCGTGACAAGCGACCATGTCAGGCGTCCATCAGAGATAGTCCTCAACACACCTTCCACAGGTTGATGGCAGCTTCGAATTCGTGCTATCTAGCAGTCCAATGTCTAGCATTTGCAGCGCATGTACATCAGATGGCAGTTTCGTGCTATCTATCAGTCCCGTGTCTAGCAACTCCAGCACATGTACATCAGACCTGTCTTCCAGCCTGTAGACACCTCAGCCTGTCTGCACGCATGCATTTAACATATTTCACAGGATGCCTCAGTGGTAGCATGCTGATTTCTCAAGCTTCCGTGTCGGGTTGTGGGCAGAGGTTTTCAGCCTCGCAAATGCGTCTACGGCACTTGCCCTGTCAGCACACACCCCTTGGGTGCAATTGAGTGTCTCATATTAGTGCATGTTGGCTCACAGGACTAGGGTTTAGGCACATCTAGTAGGTAGCTGGCAGCACATCTAGTAGGCAAGAACGATTAGCTGGAACGCCTGTAAATTATCATTATTGTTATCATTTGTCACATCCTGCAACATGCACTTAGATCATATTTGCGCATTTCACATTGAAGTGCATGCATGTATCACCAGCACAGTGTCTCATAGCAGGGATGCTCTTTGTGTTGAATATCTTTTGTTCTTGTGTCAATTGCAACTCAAGTCTGAGCATGGTCCATGACTTGATGTGTGCTTGATAATTAGGCGGCCAAGGTATTCAACAGGAACTCTGGGCAGAATTGTTGCCTGTGTACAAAAGTGAGAGATGTAGCCCTCATATGCATGAACGGGTAGTCAGCTGTTCGGTGAGACTGCACGTCCAGTAACAATGCATTTAGTCCATATGGCACTGGTCAGTGGACTTTACTGTTGGTTGTAAGCACAATCATTGAACGCATAAATGTGCACTATCATGACTTACATAAACATGTGGTGGTTCATCTTTTGCGCAAATACATAACTACTGATTCGTTCACCGCAAATGCCTACACCTCTGGTGCAACAAGCAGTACTGTTCACACCATTAGTCACAACATTAGTCACCACCTCGCAGCTTTAGGGTTGCTGCTGGCGTTGCACTTTCGAACTAAGCAGCTACGCACTTAAACTTCCGGCAATCAAGCACACGAAGCATTGGTCGAGTGCTTGACCAAAGCGAACCCAGATCAAACAAGCATGTGGTCTCAAGGAAGATCGTACGTCTGTGGATTCATTGCGGCGAGTACGGTTGCACGCGGAGGTGAGATGCCTCCTTAGCCGCGGTCCCCGTAGAGACCACCGTTCAGTCAGATCTGGATCAATAAGCAGCTCTCTTCACGTTGCATGCAAGCATCGTGACTCAAGCTTTTCAGACTACTGCCGGACTGCACTTCCCGCGTCCCATGGTCACTGTCGCTTTGCGTGGCTTCAACTTCATTTTGGATACTGGATAACTCTGGTCGCGGGTCAGCATTGGAGATGGTGACGCGTCTGAATGCAATGCAGGTTGTTGAGTATTAATCAGCGTAATCAGCATTCGATCATGAGTAACGCTATTGCACGGCCTCAAGACCTTGTGACCATAGCGGCAATGTCTGTGCTGGGACTTATGGCTTGTGTAAATGCACAAAGCTCCTTATTTTGGGGTGTCGCCACCTCATCATACCAGGTGGATTTCAGCCCTACACTGCATAACACTTGCCAAGATATTCCATGCCCTTTCCCACCTTGCTTCACTGTTTCACAGGTCGAGGGGGCTGTTGATGCAGACGGCCGTGGACAGACAGTCTGGGACACCTTCTCCCATACCCCAGGAAAGATTGCAGATGGCAGCACTGCGGACATTGCAGATGATTTCTATGACCAATACCTGAATGATATCGACCTCATGCAAGCTAATGGCATCAAGAATTTCAGGTTTTCCATAGCCTGGTCAAGAATATATCCAACAGGCACAGGCCAGGTAACTTGCAACTGTCCATTCCATGCTGTTCAAATCTCTCTTGCGTATCAGTTGGGGATAGTTGCTGCAATGATGGGCAAGCCATCAGCAACAACAGATCTCTAGATGAACTTCTTTGCCTTGCAGAAGTCATCTTTCTAGGCTGTCCATCAAGATTGTCATGCATTAGTGAGCCTGCAATTGCATCCACTCTATCAGCCCTGGCTTTCGTCCACCAACGTATTACTGAGGGCTTGGCTTCATATATGGTGATGGTGATGTGCAGGTCAATCAAGCTGGCCTGGCATTCTACAGCAACTTGACTGACGCCCTGTTGGCAGCAAACATTCAGCCTTTCGTCACACTGTTCCACTGGGACTTGCCTCAATCCCTGCAGGTGACATTTCTCGTCCTCAAGGATCATCAGGAGGACTGACATTGACTGTCAATGCTGAGTGGCATTACCAATTCACCTCAGCACATGTGCTTCAGCACTCAAGCCAACTCAGTGCAGCTGTGTTTTAGTGTACCACACAGTACATCATATTGCTCGTTGTGAAGCCTGCAGTTCAGCGTTGTCTAGCATCGCCTTTACTTAGCCTTTGCATGAAGCTGGCTGGCCTGATTACCCTAAACATAGCCCTAAACCCTGAACCCAGTGCCTGCTCGCAAATGCTGAACAAGCTTGGTGAGGGGCTGGTCGGTCATAAGCAAATCAGGCGCCTCAGGAATTGCTTCCTGCCTCTGCTCAAGCTGCAAATCTGTGTTTGTTCATTCAAAGCCTGCGTCAGTTTGGAGGTTGCAGCCTGTGCATGTGGTCATGACTCCCTGCTTGTGGTCATGACTCCCTGCTTGTGGCCATGACTCATTGCTTGTGGCCATGACTTACTGCTTGTGGCCATGACTCACCGCTTGTGGCCATGACTCACCGCTTGTGGTCATGAGTCACTCCTTGTGGTCATGCTCTGACTTCAGGACAGCTATGGCGGCTTTCTAGGCCAGCAGCTGGTGACAGACTTTGCAAACTACGCCAGCACTGTTGTGGCGGCACTGGGCAACAGAGTGACTTACTGGACAACCTTCAATGAGCCCAACAGCATCTGCTCCCTGGGCTTCGGCTCTGGTGGAATGGCACCAGGTCTGCAAGCTTGTGCTCAGACTGCATGCACTGCTGCATGCTTGTGTGCTTGGGTTAAGTCTGTTTCATCCAGCTGGGTCATTCAGCAATGCGCCATGCATACATATATCAGCACATACATCATTTATACATCATGTACCATATCATCCATATATCAGCACAAGCCTGTAGTTTGCCATTGCACAGCTGTACTCTGCCCTGTTCACTTTTTGAGAGGCATGCCTCCATGCATGCTTACATGATATCACTGTACCATCGCATAATATCACTGTAGGTTGATTGTCATCATCGGTTTTGCCCGTGCAAACGCCCCTGCTCAGGGTGGCATGTGTCTTGACAATCTGGGTGTAACGCAGCAGAGAACACCAGAAACGTGATCACTTATGTTGCTAGCGCCTCTGCAGGGCGGTGCTCAAATCGCAGCATATGTGCAGAGGGTGACTCACACTCTGAGCCTTATATTTGTGCTCACACCCTGCTGGCGGCACATGGGGCTGCTGTGAGCAAGATGAGGGCAGCAGCCCCTCAAGCCAAAATCAGCATTAACTGGTCCGCTGACTGGGCTGTACCATACACCAACTCATCTGATGATATTGTAAGCTTCTGCTCCGTGAAACAAACCCCTGACAGACCTCACGCAGTAGCATCGCTGCAACCTTGGCATGTGCCTCAGACGCTACAACTGCCTGTCTCATTAGCTTCACATCATAACAATGCCAACTGTGAGGAGACGATAGCCTGAAAGTGCAAGCTGCACAGCTCAACAGTTTGCAGCTGCCATGCATCAGAAACAATGCTAGAGTGCAATGGCATGCTGTGGGCATCTATGCAGACAGGCTGGTAAGAGCTGTGGGCAAAACAGGTTCAAGGACAAGCAGTCCATTTCAGCCTCTGAGAGGGGACTTGTAAAGGGACATTTGACCCTCTCTCTTGAGCCAGTATAGGATGCATAAGATGCTGAGCTTGACATGCAGGCTGCTGCCCAGAGGCATTCAGACTTCAACCTTGGACTGTACGCTGACCCCATCTATCTTGGAGACTACCCCCAATCAGTGAAGGCTCTGGTGCCCTCTCTGCCTGCCCTTTCAGACCACGAGAAGGCATCCCTGAATGGCTCAGTTGACTACTTTGCCTTGAACCATTACACCAGCTACTATGTCAAGAATGACCCTGCTTCTGGCACACTTGAAGGCACTGCAGTGTCATACATCTCCAGTGCAGGGGTTGCCATTGGGGAACAGGCAGAGTCTTCATGGCTGTATGTTGTGCCCTGGGGATTCAGGTGTGTACTGCCTGGCTGTTGGTCCCAAATGTATCATGAGCCTTGTGGCAGGTGGTGAAGCAAAGCACCATTCTCACACCACCATGCCAATTGAGACCAACATAACCAAAAAGCTTTGTTGTGTGAGACATGTTGGCTTGGATAGTGCATGTTCATTGTGTGCAAGACAGGTCGGCCTGGATAGTGTGATGAAACATGCAGGATATACTGCCTTTCTGTGTGGGCAACGGCAATTTTGCATGCAACACATTCATAACAGGTTGTAGAGCTCATCGATGGTCACATGAAGCTATGCATGGGCTGCTCGCAACAGCTCAAAACTGCCATTTTTTGGCATTGCATGGGATTGAGTGGTGACTTTGTGTGGCATGAGTGTTCCATTCAGAGCAGACAGAGTCACATTGTGCACCTGGCTGCAGTGCAATCTTGCAATACATTGACCAGCGCTATGGACACCCAGACATCATCGTGACAGAGAATGGTGTGGACGTACCAGGAGAGAGTAACATACCTTACCCAGACCTGCTGCATGACCCTTTCAGAATCAACTACATACAAACCTACCTTGAACAGGTATGTGGAGTCAGACTTGATCAGCTAAGTCCTGCATCTTAGAGGGTGGTCTTTTTGCCTCCGATACAACGTGTTGACATGCATCACCCATGATTGTCTGTGTGCTCTCCGGAGAGGTGATTGTTGGTCTTGCTGTGCAGAACCCTGCACAAGTCATTGGCAGTGTCTCAGTTTGAGTTTGATTGGGTTGTCACAGCTTCAATGTTACGTCATGCATGTAGGCAAATGAAGCCAAGCAGGCTGGTGTCAAATTGCTGGGCTACTTCTACTGGGCACTTCTGGACAACTTCGAGTGGGCTCAAGGCTACAGCAATACGTTTGGCTTGGTGCATGTTGATTACTCTTCTGACAACAGAACAAGGGCACCAAAAGACTCTCTGGCTTGGCTTGCCACTCACTTTGCCTAAGCTCACAAGCTCGGCTCATGTCACCCTGCACATTACAGCTAGAAACAGAATGCAAACATAAGCAGCTCAGACCCACTCACGACTTGCTGGGGATCAGACGCAAGAGCCACAATATGCTTCACGGCTCCTCACTGCCTCAGGCAGCAGAAGCATTTGCAGATTTGGCTCAATGACGTGAACAAAGTGCTGCTGCTGCTGAAGACAAAACAAATTCCATCATAGAACAACAACATCACACTGATGTCTTGATTGATAATATCAGCCTGCTGTAGGTGCGCATCAGCATTGCTTCAAATTTGTTACTGAAAAACTACTGCTCGATGCAAGTTTCAATCAGGGTCAGGCTCTTTAAATGGAAAGCACATCGGTGTTTGTTTGCTGCATCATATGGTCTGACTACAGGCTAGTGAGTGAGTGAGTGCCCGGGTATGCATATGTGGTATGTTGCACAAGCCCTAAGCAGGCGTTACGCGTCTGCGTTATCAGGGCGATTGTTTGCATCGCCCTGTTTGACCAGCGGGCTGCAGAGCAGCTGCGACGCAACCATTGTTGCGCGACGCCCACCGGCTCACACGAACGCAACCGGAAAAGTGCGTGCTACCGGTAAGCAGTGCAATATTGCCAAGCACCCGTGGTGAATTTCTGTTGTTGACACCGTCGATCACACCGATCTGCCTTGGACCTGCTTCGCCGTCGCCAACATATCGCGGCGCTCGCCATGCAGCCAGCTCAGTATCCGGCTCAGGCCCTTTACTACATAGCTATCAATTCAGACGTGCTGCAGTTTCTGATAAGTAAGCAGCTGTACTACACTTGGTGTTGGATGCTTGGACACTCACAGCCCGTGATGAACACCTGTTGCCGGTCTGTTGACCCAGAGCAGTGGTATGACCATACTGCTTGTATGCAGAGCTGTTTTTTACGGAGCTGACCGTCCCCGTGTTTTGGATCTTTAGATCTCTGGTCAAAAAGCACCACAGACAAGTTTTCCAGTTTGTTCTTCGCCAAAATGGGTTGTCCCCTGATAAGGTGACTTTGTCCCCACAGCATCCAGAGGCCGATGTCAAGAAGCTGACTATGCAATGTTGACTCTCAAATGGGAGCCTCATGCAGAGCTTCATTTGACGCATGCCACCATTGCAGATTGTCCCTTTGACAGCAGCGGATCACAAAGAGCTGCACATCCTCATGCAACAAATCCAGGCAGAGAAGCAGCAGAAGAAGGAGCAGCACCCAACAGTTTCAACTCAGAACCCTACAATAGAATGGCTGATATGGATTGTCAAGCCACCAACCCTGTCATCCGGCAGAGTTGAGTATGTGGTCAAGAGACTGTTGACAGCACCTTTCAGGTGTGTTCTGTTGATGCTTGGAGTTGATGTTCACTGCAGTTTCGAAAATGGCTTTCCTGCTATGGTGTCTTGTCTCATGAGGTTGTATCATCCTGCCACCACTGCTGTGCAGGTCGGTATTGCCATTTCTGACAGTGCTGTTTGGGGCAGCTAACAGTCACACTCAAGCAAGAGATGCATTGGCGCCATATCTGGAGATAAAGGGGGTGTCGGACCCTGATGAGCAGGATGCCCTAGTGGTCAAGCACAAGCTGATGTTCTACCAGTTTGGCTGGGCAGCCCTCATCTTTACATGCATTCCCATCGTTGGTGCTTTTTTTGCCTTCACGAACACTGTGGGCGCAGCGTTGTGGGCCATTGATCTGGAGAAGCAGCACTTCAATCTGATGTCTGATGACAGGAAAAAGATCAGTTGATCCCCTCACTATGCAGATTCATAACAGGAGCCGAACTTCAGCCGCTGTTGCTGTATATGATTTCACAGCACCTGTTACACTGCAGGCTTGGATATTGTCCTACTCTATTGTGTGGAGAGCATGAGAGATTTCTGGTTTTGATTTGTCAGAACAACATGATCACAAGCTATTGAAGGCAAACAGCGAAGTTGACTTTGTGGCAGATATGGGGCAAGAACGAACACAACATGTTATGTATCCTGAGTTGGCTACATGGCTTAATTGTTTTTGGTCAGGATTGAAGTAAGTGAGTACCCAAGCAGTCTTAATGACATGACTCTTATTGCTACCCAGATTGCTACAGCCTAGTGCTAAACGAGGTCATCTCCCATGTCTATGCAGCTCAAGGAAGATGCCTGCCACAAGTAACATAATCGAACAGAACTGTCATGTGAATGGTCATCTATCAAAGCTGATGTTGATGATTCTATGCAAGAGTTGCGATGATTCTATGCAAGAATTGCAACATGTAAGCACCAGGTCAGAGCTGCCTGCACAGTGGCACGTGCAACAACAGCCTACAGAGCTTAAAGTCCACCTAGCAGAGAACTAATTGATAATCTTGTAGTACAACACTAAACATATTGAACCAACCAGCAGCAAACAGATACCCCACATGATGAGCTTGTTGGTCATGATGCGTCTGGACATGCTGGCTAGCACCCGCCTGGCCTTAGCTATATTGTCGTCAGCACCGTGCAGCGTATCCTGAGCATGGGTGATGGTTTCACGCTGCCGGTGCAGGTCTTGCAGTATGCTCACTCCCAACTCCTAAAAGGCAAAACAAACGGCTTCAGGTCACAGATGGTATACAGTGGGCTTAGTGATGATCACCATGACTACCACGACCACCAAGACGACATCCTTTTCAGTATCTGACGTGACTTGTCAAGGTTTTGGTCTGCTGACTGTACAGTTGCTTGTGCATGTGTGATTTGCTGCCGCTGTGCTGCGAGCCGCTCAAGAATTTGTGCTCCTGTAGCCTGCACAATGACAATGCCTTTGCCGTGACGAAGACTGGGGCTGTTGCTCTTGATGCTGACCAGCACAAGTCAGATGATTGTGTGGTCAAAGCACTTGACAACACATGAAGTGGCACATCATACATGGATGTTCATTATGCCTTTGTCATGCTTGCAGACTCAGCATGATAGTGCTGACTGTATATAGCTGGAAGGGCAGACTCACTTCTGTCTCCGCAAGCTGTGCTCTGCCTTGTGATATCCTGTCACTTGTCTTGTCCAACTTCTCTGTTGTCTTCAGCATGCGTTCCCTCTGCCCTGCTGACGTGTCATAGTAGTTGTCTGCCAGTCCTAGCTCAGCTCTTGCAGCTGCGCCTCCTGTTGTCAGTCACACTTTTTGTCAGCTTTGTGCACTAAATCATGATGGTAATGACAACATCGCTTTCCAGCTCATGGTGAGCTAGGTACGTGCGGGACAAGTCTTGTCTCTCCAAAGCTGTCTGTCTTGCGCATCTCTATAAGGTCTACCAATTCGACATTTGTGCACTGCCTCTGTGAAACGACAACAAATATGCAGTCCTGAAGCCAGACTAGGCGTGCAGAGAGGCAGCAGCCTACTGGCAAGTCTATCATGGACATGGCTTTGATGAAGAGGTAAGCAAAATGCAGCTATATTGATGGGCATGCAAATACCTGATGCTGCTCCTTGAGCTTGCCGCGAGTCTTCAGTGATCTTCTTCAGATCAGCCTTGTACTCCTTCACCTTTCTCATCAGCTGCTGTGACTTCTCTTGAGAGAAGCTGCGTGCTTCCATGTCCATCCTCCGAAGCTGGCACAGCAAGCATAATGTTATCAGAAGCACATTTATGTGGGCACATATTGCAGGGCGTACACTCGAACGGATGATTGCAATCTGCAGCAGAAGGCATGACTAGCCTTAGGCAATGATCAGACAACACGTCAACTTGGCGTCAATGCTCACAATTTGGTCTGCCTCCTTCAGCTCTGCCTCAATCTCTTTTGTCCTCAATCTTCTGACATCTGTAACAAGAGACTATTGAAGTGGTCAGACCAGGATTGAGAGCAAGGGTCGAGCTTGAGGTGAGCCAGACCTGATATAACTCTTACCCGCACTGAAGGAGCTCAAGGCTTGCACCTTCCTGGAGATATCAGTAGACTTGCTGCAGTACTCGCTCTCGTACTGGTTGAACAGCGCATTTTGGTTCGCAAGCGGATCAGTCATGCTGAATGCTTAGACTCTCAGTGCCAAGGCGTAAGTGTCTGTGTTCTTGCCCTACTTGAGGGCTTAAGTAGGCCAGTTGTGTGAAGTTGACCTGACTTTAGAAGAAAGGCAAGAGATGACAAGAGACGGTCGACTGCAATGCACGAGTATGAAAGGCGTAGTCGACTCAAGTCCGCATCCAGTCTGCGGACTGACCGTGCTCGCACCTCTGTGTAGCACGCGCACGGAACTTGCAACGGGCAACGGAATCGTACGGTGGCAAATTACTAACCTTACTCATGAATCCAAGCAAGGTCATGCAGCATGATGCAGGTGCTCTAAATTGCCGTAGCTAACACCAGGGCACAGGAGGTCAACGATGATTGCTGTGAGGAACTGATGGTTGCACGATGGTGAATTTTCAGACTCCATCGTCACTGCAGCTCACCTGTGATGCACAGCTGGTACGATCAGCTCGTTCCGGTTGATCTGTAGGATATTGCGCGTGCATCCTGGGCAGCAACCCGGCAAACAGTTACAGCAGCTCTCGCAAGCGTTAGAGGCACTCGAAGCAGAATCATCTGGCAGGTGGAGCGTAAATGTGGCCACCCATAGACGTGTTCAGGTACTCTGTAAGGTCAATAAACTTACTGTGCCTGTAGACACTGCCTGATGGGAACAAAGCCCTGCAGGAGGAGTCCTACACCAAAAGTGAGGTCAAATCTGCTCGGGACTTGTCCCTAGTAACCTTCAGCAATAACTCTGCTTCAATGTACTTAATTCTGCGGTAAATGCAGCTATTGTTCAGCCCAGCTGACTGCTTCAGCATGACAACATAGGTTGCCTTGTATCTTCACACTTACAACCTCAGAAAGCTGAGAGAATGAGTCCTAATTTGCATAGGCATACCAACTGCGTGCTGCAGGAATGAGAAGCAGCTTGTGACAGCAGACCAAGACATGCTAACTCTCCTCAACAGGATCGCACTGTATAAACACAGATCAACGTTAGTGTTTGAGGTAGGCTCTACATTGATCAGCACAACAGCGACATTGACCAGGAGCCTAAATGAAGTAACGGCTTCCATCAGGGGACAGACTATGTACTGGGAGACTTTGCAGTGAAGATCTGCCGAACCATCTTGAAGCCAGGAGAGGAGGTCAAGGGCATTGCGATGGACATTGAATACATGCCTGCAAGTGATACAGCTGCAGCACACCCAGCCTTACTGGTGAGATTTGCAATGCTGTGAGCTGACAGCCATTCTTGCACGCCTGCTGCGGTGCAAACTAAAACAGACCACTCATGTGTTGTTGGTTTACAGCAGCTCATGCTAGCAAATTTTGTGCTTGCATGCCTGCACTTCATCAACAACACATTTGAGTAGGCAATACATCATTGACATGCATGACCTTATCAGTTGCTGTTCCTGATTGGCTTAGTTCTTGTGTTGAGTATGTCAAAAGCTGTGGCATATGATTGACTGTTTACTGAGGATCTTGTATGCTCATTATGAGCAAGGCTTTTGCAACATGACTGTTGTGCTGCACAGGAATTTATGGCAGCTCTTGAAGAGGCCTCAACTGAGCCTCTTTCAGACATGTCTGTTGTAGAAACAGCTACAGCAGAGTATGGCTTGTCAGATGCTGACATTACACAACAGGCTGCAATTCTGTACCTTACATGTGCCTCAGCATTGCTGCAAGTGAGAGCTTAAATGGCAAGTCAGTGCAATGCCCATTCTGTCACGCCCATGATGACAGGGCTTATTTTGAAAAGCCCCCAGCACTCTTGTTGGGAGAGGTTGTGCAAAACACAATATTGCAGCTAATAAGGCATTGCAAGACCCCAAACCTGGGTAAAGTGTATGTGAGTGTAGACATATAGTAGGTAGGACACATGTTGCTGTGTACCAAGAAGCCCTGTAGCTTAACATGCAAAACGCGCTCCTCTGAACTGCTGCAGTTGCAGGTTGCATGACACAAGTCAAGCATAAGCCCCTCGCAATTGCTGCATTATTTGACCTTGTGAACATGTAGTCAACTATGCTTGCGTCATTGCGCCGTGGGTCTCAGGACTGGATGTGTCCACTATGTTTGCATCATTGCGCCTTGGGTCTCAGAACCAGATACGCAGCTGCAAACACAAAGCAAATTGATGTTGAGGGGTGTGTCGATTGACAGCAGGTTGTCAAACACCACTTTTTGGGTGCAATCATTCAAGCAAAAGCAGACTTCACAGACATCTTTACGCAGGCCAGCTTACAGAGTGCTGCTGGGCAAAGAATACTGTCTGCTTACCTGGTCCAATGACAGGTATGCTTGCAAGGACTGGTAGCCACTTTCCCCTGCAGCAGCACTCCCATCAGTCATGCAGCACACTTTATGGACTAGGAACATTCAATCAAAACCAGCTGGGAAAAGTATTATAAGTCAGCCAGGGCTATCCTGCATACTGCCCTTCAGAGCCACAGGCCTTACAGCATGCACATGACTAATCAACAACATGTGAGCCTGTGGGAGCTGCATAGCACACCTGCTCTGCCACTGTCGGACCTCTGCATCATTCCACATCCAGAGCGGGGCAGAAGCAGTCAGCGCCAGGAAGTCAATGGTGGTCACATGACAGAACCGGCTCTCATCAAACAGCTTGCCATAGCCAGCCCACTGGTTAGCGCCAGCTGTGGCGGCTTGGAAGACGAAGAGGACTGCTGAAGCCAGCAGGAGCCAGGATGTGATGGGCGACTCTGTAG
>JAABUW010005700.1_pt1 | contig 16021 bp, 15 predicted proteins | sample 5560081 | NCBI WGS metagenome assembly JAABUW01 (sample SAMN10711882, study PRJNA513363) | rock metagenome | isolation source: Antarctica rocks | place: Antarctica: Victoria Land, Knobhead sud | reverse complement strand
GCTTGAAGAATTCGTCTTGCGAGAATAGAGTGACATCGACTAGAAATGACTTTTCGAAGTAGTTCTCTTCGATAGGTGAAATTTCGTCGATTAGATTGCACAAAGAAATGATCTCTATCTCTTTGATAACTCTGAAAGAGGTGGTTAGTTTTTTGAATCAGACTCTGAATCAAAGTTCGAAGAATGATCAAACTCGTCATTTAATGCGTTAATTCTGAAAGATTTATTCGAGCACTCTTTAGAAGTATGATCAGGCTTATGACATAGAAAGCAGTTTTCGATTAGTAAGTCATTTTCTTTGACGCTAGTCAAAACAGCGTCGCGTGGTTTTGACTGGTCAGTCATCTTCATTTCTATGATTCTACGAGTAGCTTTGACTGATTCTTCAGCGTAGATGATCTGTTTAGTTGTTCGAGCTTTGATCATTGCTTCTCTATTCTTGATCTCTCGAATAGCTCGTTGATCGTTATTCAATTGAATGAGGTAGAAACGAATTTCTTTCAGAGTACTGAGTTGAATCAATTGAGTTACTCAAGCGAATCAAAGTCGAGAGTTTATTTTATTCTTTAGATCGACGATCAGCTGTTTTTCTTGATAGTCTAGATAGAAGAATAGTCGTTGAAATTGAGTATAAAACTCGCTGAATTTCTTCTGTTCTTGAACCAAGTTGTAGTAGTTTCTACGAAAGTTGACTTCTTTATCTGAGTCATTGAACAACTGAGCTAGCTCTTTCAAAAGCTCATCGACGATCTTGTATGAGTTGAAACAGCCACGTTCGCGTTTTGACTGAATGATCTCAGCTGCATCATCGAATAATCTGAAATGTACGTAGCTCAGCTTGACTCGTTCACTTGAAAAGAGGTCGACGTTGATTTCTAGCTTGTTCTGAACTTTTTCATATCAGTTCTCTCAGGTAGAATTCTTTTCATCAGTGAACAACGAAGAATCGAGTATTTTCTGAGATCTAGAACGCTCAGAGTAGATTGATGATGACGAAGTAATCTCTCTAGCTTGTAGCCTAGCTTTCAGCTCTTCGCATCGTTTCTTCAAAGCTTTCATAGTCATAGAAGATGTTATGATTTCAGCGAATGAATTGTTATCTTCGACAATGAAGAATGAAGCTTCGAAACGCTCTTTGAAGAGACGAGACATGATGAAGAAGAAAGAAGAGGTTGAATTGAACGAGTGTTTTAAAAGAAAGAAATCGAGCGAAGAGCGATGCTCAACAATAGAAGATGAAGTCGTTTTTGTTGTTTGGTTTGAGAATTGATTGATTCTCTTGATCGATTTGATTCTCTAGCAATCAACGAAGATTCTTTATCGCTGATTCTATTAATCGAGATGAATGATGCGTACTTAATGAGCTGTAAGTCGTCTAGCAATTCAATCAGTCTCGCTGTTGATTCTATAGACTTTCTAGTGTTGTTCTGTCTTTCGATTGCGTCGATCATCAGGTAAATGAATTTCTTTAGACTCGATCTGCCTGAACGAGTATATTGAACGAGTAATGAGTATCTGTATCGTATGATAAACGGGATTCTTAATGTAATGTTGAGACCGTGCCTAGATCATTCAACCAAAGAGACTCGAGGCTGATATGTATGTATTGCTCTTTAGAGGTAGCTATAACAAGACATTAAGAATACAGAAGAGAAAGAGTGCAAGCTCTTCTATAAATAATGGCTTGAGGCTGCGCTAGGCTCGATACAGATGTGATGTAATATGTCAGATGTGTTTGCCTAAAAGAATGATGAAAGAAATGAATGAAGAAAGTGCTGAACAACGAAAAGAAGTGCTGAGAATGACTCGAAGGGTTCAATAGAAATGCGCTAGGTTCAAACTAGGCATAGCGTCATCTGAACTCTGATCGATTCAGACATGTTCGTAACAGATTTTGACAATCATTGCTCTGAAAAGAACAAGCTTCTCTTAGAAAATTGTTTGCTGTTTCAAGATTGAAAGAAGATAAAAACAAATGAGAATGAGATCAACGCAACAGTGACAACTTTCATAAAAGAACAGAAACGACTTGTAGTGCTGATTGAATCAAAGTTGTACAAGACACATGTGAAGCATGTCATTGTCAATCAAAAAGATGTTTGAAATGAAATCAACAGAAGTAAAAGAAGAGTAACTTTGTATGATTTGCAAACATGCTGAGATTGAATACTAAGAGATGAATTTCACATGAAGAAGAGCAAAGATTCTAAAATCATAAGCATTTTATGAGCATTCAAACATTGCATGCACTTCGTACTGTGAGTCTATTCAAGCATATCTTTTAAGATTTCATCAGATGATTTAGATCACTATGTGAAGATTCTGAAGCACTTTGATGAATGAAAGAATGAACACATTCTAAAGTCAAGTGATTCAAAGAAAGTGCTGTCATGAGACAAATCAATGTTCAACGCATTAAAACATAAGCATGATGTACAGATGAACAATGAACTGCAGAAAATCACAAGAAAATTTGATAAACTTCTCACTCTTCTTATGATTTGACATCTATCATTAATGAATTGATTCAACGCTCTCTGCATGAAGCTATCTTCTCATGAGATGCAAGATGTAAACTGTTTAATTATTGAGAAGTATAAAAAGATGCACGCAAGACTTGAAAGCAAGACTGCAAGAAGTGTAAAAGAAGAGCTGCAAGTACATGTTGACAATTGAGTATCAAACGACAAGAAGAAATTGATATCTGTATTCTCTTTCTTCAACTTTGTTCAGATTTCATGACAGATGAGACTGTGTATTACATTCTCATATCTTGTTGAATTGAAGACAAAGCATGATTTGATGTTTATCTGAACTGAACTTGTTTATAATAAATAACTGACAGTCGTTGATAACTGTTTCTATGATGATAATATTGAGAAACTGTATGAATCAAGCAGCAAGTTACAGCGAGTCATGAAGATATTGAACAAATCTATAGTCATTGAAGATGATCAGAGAAAGAGAATTCTGATAATGTTCTTCTCTTCAATCATAGCAAAGATCATCTGATTGATACGTTTACTTAAATTCTCTCGATCATAATTTCTATGTTTTGCATCATGCATGATGTTTTCAACTCGTTGAATGTTGAGTATATCTGTCTCTTTACTAACAACGAGCTAGTATTTTATCAAGATTCATGAAATAAACGTTACATTCTTTCATAGCGATCTAAGTCTTGAAAATCGACAAAGCTTAATTAATAGTTTTCAAGACATGAAAGAAAATGATTTTGATTTCAATATTCTGATTGAAACTACTGAAGTTCTAAAGACAGATTACACTCTTCATCATGCATTTCAAGTGATACTGATGAAGCTCAACTATATAATTTGAATGAAACAGCAGACTTTTTTTCAAATCAGTAAATATGATCAAATTGCGAAGAAGACGTAAGCATATCGATTTTATACTTTGAAATTCAATGTCAAGAAACTTATTAAAGATTGTCAGATGCAACGTCAGATCTTTCAAAATGATACATATGATGATAGTAAAGTGAAAGAAATGAATGATGAGAAGATGAGAAAGAATAATCAAATAATAAAGACTGTGTGAGAGACTTTAGTTTAGTGCTTTTGCTTCATAGTCTGTTAACTGTTATCAGCAAGTCGTTGTTAATTATTTCAGTCAAAAGAAGTAATTGTTAACAGTAGAAGCATAGACATGATGACATAAGTAATAAGATGCTGTGTTTTGAAAATATCAAAAATGTGAGGAAAATAACATCATGTGTATATTTTCACTGTCGTAGAAATATGACAATTTACCATTTTTTATTCTGATTATTCAGATGATTTATCTTGTCAGATGATAATTTATCATTTCTTACTCTGTTTTTACATTAGCAATGTGTTTTCTAGATATTCTAGAGATTATTAGAATCAAATTCACGCAAGACTTACGACGTAACTGTAACATAACTAAAGTTACGTCTCTTTGTATTCATCAGATTATTATCATCAAGTCTTTCAACTATCAACACAGCTTTCATGATCATACTTTGTGATAATCATAGAATTCAAGTGTAATAGAAATCATTAGTCTGTCTTGAAATCGAAATAACAGCATCTCATTTCTGCACATTCTTCGTTGCATAGACAACATTGCATCTGTATCACATTCGTGTTTCTTCTAAGTCTTTGATGCTCTTCAAGACTCACTGCGATTCTGTTGCATAAGAAAAATCAACATGTTCAGTATGAGATCTTTAATGATCTTTTATAATGAATTGCAGCGACATAACTGAATCAGAAAGATGATGCAGAAAGACTTAATGATCAACGATGACAAATGAAGTGAGATTGTAATAACAATGAAGAAAATGATAATATTTTCAAAGATATATGACATAAAACTTGATAGTGAGCTGACAAAGAAAAAGCTTTGAACGATGACTGCAAAGATTATCATCATCTTCAATAAAAAGATTGAAAGCATATCACAGAATTGACTGCACAAGACATTGATGATCATGACTCAGTGATTGAACAACAACGAAAGACGAAGAACACAACATTGAGAGCGAACACATGAAAACATTCAGTGTCAAAGAAAGTTGCAAGAAGAGATTAGAAATGACAATGCTGATCAACTATCATTAATGTCATGAAATACTACAATATTGCTGACGATGAAGAAATCAGATAATCAAACATCATTGATGAGTTCTATTCACTTAACTATGAATAAAAGACAAGAAGAGATCAATTTGCTGAACATGCAATTTGAAGAGTACAAAAGATTATTGATCGAGAAGAAAATTTACGACGTGACGAAGAATAGAATTCTTTATAACAGTGAAGATATGAGGCGAATTGAGATTGAAAATGAGCGATGCTGACAGACTGCGCTGATAGAGATGACAGCAAAAAGCTGCTGTCGCTTTCAATTCATCATTGATTGACTCTCTTCAAATCAGTAACTAGAAAATTGTAAAAACTATATTAATTCATTCACTGACTTTGAAAGTAGTAGAATCAATCTTCGCTACTTCAACATCTGAGAATACACTTAAGTCATCAATCAAATGTTGCAAACTGCGATCACAAAAAATCTTGAAAAGAGATGCAATAACTAGATTAAGAAAAACTACACGCATGCAGAACTTGAGAACGAAAATTCAAGAAGAATAAAAGAATAACTGAAAGCACACGTTGATGCTCTGATTTCATTAACAGCAAAGATCATGTCTGTGTTATACAAGCTTGTGAAGAAGATTTCATGATTAATGAGCGAAAGTTTTATTACTTTTTGAACTAACAATATTCGCAATGTTTCAGTTCTAAAGCAAAGTCTTTGATACATTGTCAGCGAAAACTTACTCTCTAGCAACGAAGATTTCGCGAAGAAGAAGTGATTGACACTCATGAAAGAGACACTTGATCATCAAGAGATCTTTCAATAAACATTGCTTAATCTTTGTCAAGATTTTCAGTGATGAGATTGTCATCTGCGATGTCTGCTTTACAGACTCTTCATTCAAGCACGACTACTTCTTTGAACGAAGATTGCAAGCAATTTCGTTGATGAAACGAAATTTCTGTCAATGTTAAAGAGCTTAGATAAATTAATGCAGTTATGAGTAGATTGATCTTTAATGCTTTAAAACGCAAGCAGAGTGTTAAGATGAACGATGATCTACAGAAAATCATCAGAAGATTTGATAAACTTCTCACTGTGCTCATGATTTAATGACTATCATTCATGAATTGATTCAACACGCTGTGTACGAAGCTATCTTCTTATGAAGTGCAAGACGTGAACTGTCTTATTGTTGCAAAGTATAAAAAGATGCAAGCAGAACTCAAGAACAGAACTACAAGTATAAGAGCATATTCAATGATAAACTGAGAATCAAATTTGAATATTAACAATGATCTCAAGAATAAAAGTCTTTGTTACAAATGTCATGATTCTTTAAATGAATTCTGAGTAATCAGCTGTTTTCATGTTTACTGCAAAGAATGTTTTAATGCTCTTGTTTACAAAGTCATCAAGCGTGATGAAGAGCAAACTGCATGTTTAGATTGCAACAGCATTTACATTGAGTCTCGATTATGCAACAAGTTAAAAGAATTGCAGATAAATGTTGAAGACAGTGAAAGAACTTTCTTACGCACTTGCAAAGATTTCAAACAAGATCTCAAATGAATCAATTTCAACGACTCAATTCTTTTATCTTCAAAAACAATGATGATGCAGACGCAGATTGAGCTGTGATTGACGAAGAAGTTGAACAAGAAGATCATCATCTTCACTCAGTTTCACATGCTGTAAGCTTTCATTGTGTCATGAGTTCTCTGACTTGAGAACAAGTTAATTGCAAAATAGCATGAAAGTGCTGAGTTGTCTCTTTCAACAGCATGACTAAGTCTTTGTCAACTATTACGACAAAATGAGTCAGAAAGCTCGCGATCACGTCATCATCATGTTTCACGACAATTCAATCACGAAGATCATGATCGTTTTTCTCAAATGTGATGATATCAAGCTCAATCTCATCATGATCTTGCACATCATCTGCGTCGATTTATGATGAAACAGCAGCGTGAAATAACAAGTCTTCTGCTGCATCTTTCACATCAATCAATTCTTCGAAATCTTCATCACTTATCTTGTTATCAAGAACAGCGTTGATGAGAAATTGCAAACACTGTAGAACAGCAAGCGTAAGATCATTGATATCATCATTGATGATGTCAAGATGCTGAATCAGCTGAGCTTAATGAAGTTGATGCAACTGTTTAAGTTGATGAGTGTTAAAGAGAATAAGAAGTCATTTATTTTGATGAATGAGAATGAAAAGAATGAGAATGCTAATGAAAAGACATCAGCGATGAGAAGTTATGAGTTGAGAATGAAAGAGATGTTGATTGTAATTTCATGAATTTAAGTTCTTTTTTTCTTCTTTTTTTCTTCTTTTGACACATCGTTTCTTTCACATCGCTACTTTCTTTTCGCTTTTCTTCTTTTCTCACTCTCTAGTACTTCTCAATCAGCAACAAACACGTCGTTTGCATACTGTACGCATGCATGCACACACACATTCAGCTCAGCTGATTCAACTTCATTCACATAAACAACATTATTCATCTTATTCTGTATTTTACTCGAATTGATGAAATTCTTCTTGAACATCTCAACAGTTTCTGTATGTGAAACGCAAAGAAACTTGAAGAATGAAAAGAATTCTTCTACTCAATTCTAATCATTCAACGATGCTTTCTCATCAGATCTTTGCAGACTATAAAGTTCTGAAACAGATGATTCTTGATGATCTGAGCTTTGTTAAGCACGATACGATGAAAATGAACTTGATGAAAGATATCATGATTCTTCTTGTACATCTTTGTTCATCATTCTCGTCTACAAAGTCATTAAGCATGATGAAGAGCAAACTGCATGTTTAGATTTAACTGTGACATCATGTACATTGAGTTTCAATTATGTGATGAGTGAGACTCAGAGTTTTTCAGCAATAAAATGCACAGTTCGCGTTTTCAGTTCGCACATGCAAAGACAAATTATCATAAATTTATCGAAATTTATCTTGAATAATCAGAGTTCTTCAGCAATAAAATGTGCAGTTCACATTCTCAGTTCGCACATGCAAAGGTAAATTTATCGTAAATCACTCGAAATTTACCTCTGATAATCAAAGTTCTTCAGCAATAATATTCGTAGTTCGCATTCTCACTTTGCATAATGTGCGAAGATAATTTACCGAATTTTCCCTTAAATTTATCTTAGATAGTCAGCTTGAGCTCAGAGTTCTTCGACAATAAGATTTGCAGTTTGCATTCTCAGTTTGCATATGCAATGATAAATTACCGCAAATTTTCAAATCTATTTACACTTTTGAGTAAGTCATGAAAACATTATCACAATCTCGATGCAACGAAGTTAGAACATGAATCTGACAGAATAAATGAACACTAAGATGTTAATCTACTCGTTCTCAATCAATAATCAAACATAGTAATGTCAATAACAACAGAATTACACGCTTTCAGAAATTGCATATCTTCAAGTACACATCATGTCTTTTTCTTCTTCATTCTTTTTTTCTTTTATCTCAGAACTTGATTGCATTTATCAATTCATCATGTATCAATCATTATTTCACATCATCTTTTAAGTGAACTGTCATGATAAGTAATAAGAACAAGAAGAACTTGAACATTGCAATTGATAGTCAGATGCATAGCATGTATTATGAATTGTTAACATGCAGTTAACTGACTCAATAATCATGTTTAATTCATTTATCAACGAGATGTTAAAAGAAGAGTTGAGAAAGCAAGCGACAATCTCAATATATCATTGAAAGAATCTGAACTCAGATTTAAAAGACAAGAACGCAAGTTTCTCGACATGTTAAACAGCTTGAATAATGATTTATCATCTTAAAAACAGTGATCTGCAGAACAACTGCAGAAGAAGGCAAAATCAATGTCAATATCATCATGTATATTCTCAGTTAATATGATCTCAACATAGTTCACTAAAGTCATTCGATTTTTCAAGAACAAGAAAAAGATGCATCAGCGTAAACAGCATTCTCACTCGTCATTATCAATCTCGTCATCTTCTCAGCTCAATGAACGAATCTCAAAGTCTCAAAGATTGACAGAATTTTCGTCAAGTTCTCTTGCATTGAGTTCACAATACAACGCAGCACAGATTGATGATTCAGATGACAACTCTAGAAAAATTCTTTGAGCAGAATTCAGACGATGATTGAGAACAGTCTCTGCTGCAGCTCATGTCAATGTGCTTAGATACATAGAATTCATTCTACTGACAATGATTATGACGTGTGAATTAGAGAAGAGCATAACGTCATGATCAGAGCTGCAATAAATTCTCTTAAGCAATCTCATGCACAATTTCTGAAACAGAGATCACGCACATCAATTAAAACACAGATCACGAATGAACTACTTTGTTGCAAAAAGATCAACAATAAACGAAGCTTGAAAGATAATGTGCAACTCAAATCTTGTCATATCATCAATAAATTGACAGACACAGTTATATGATTCTATTAAACAATATTGAGCACAAATAATGTTTCAGATTTGAAATGTAGTGAAGAATTATTATGCTTTTTATGAGAAAGTCAATACATTGAACTATGTCGTCAGATTGTTAGTTAATGATAACTTCATCAGCTCTGATATTGAAAAGATAAACATCTTCACAGACGTGATGCATTGACTGACATGTACTTAGTCTGAAGAATGTTGTTTTCTAGCTTTGATGATCATGAAGATCACTGCTGTCTCATTTTTTGATCAAAAAGATCGTAGTCTTGATCAACTATCAAACATGAGAATCATGTTTGCTGAGCTGAAAGATGAAATCATGATACTCATAGCAATCGCGATTCAACATGTCATCAGTGAATGAACAAGTGATCAGAAGAAGATCGAGAAATGAAAAGAAGCTGCAGTAGAAAGTATAACATCTCAACTGTCAATGTTCTCTTGTGCTTTATCTTTAAAATGATTGAACAATGATTGATTAACATGTGACAGTAACACATAAGTGAATGATCAAAAGCTAACGAAAGCAAATTGAGACTTGAAGAAATTTGATATTGAGCATGCTGCATGAACGTGTCATAAGTCATGTTGAATATCATGAAAATGATGTATTCAACAGCATCTCTGCGACGTATAATCTCAATTGCAATCAAATAGATGATCTACTGACTATTAACGCGTCTTGAAAAATTATCAGAGAACATTCTTTCTCTTCTCTCACTGATTCGAGATACTTGTTGATGTATTCTGTGAATGAAGTCTCTAGTCTCATAAGAAATCAAACATCGCAGCTCAAAAAGTCAAACAACACAGAAATCGTGACAGAAAAGACAAAGAATACAACAAATCAATCAGAATCGATGAATAGCGATGAACATGAAACACTTCAAGAAATATTGAATGATGAACAAAATCAAGATCAGAAGAACGATTCAGATATAAGCATTCATTTTTCAGCTATAGAAATGAGCAATAACTAATGCAAGATAAATGTCTGAAGAACTCGAAGACACAATTGAAGTTGAATCTGATCAGATTTCGTTCGACGAAGTCAAAGATACATATTGACTATGAACATTGAAGATGAAAGATAGTTGAAAGATGAACTATGCTTGATTGTTCAACAACTTTTGCAAGCAGCTGAAGATAAACATTAAGACTTTGTATTATCAAAGAGCAAATAAAAGTGAATGTGTACTGACGTTTGAAGACGAGTATCAGATTTTTCTGAACAGAGTAAAGAAGAAATTGAACGTCAATGTTAACATTCAACGAGAAAGTAAGAGTGATTATATAAAACTTGAGTGATAGTAGTAGAATATTTTGTATATGAACAATGAACACAATTGTGAGTTGCTTTGATGCTTTTAGTTCTATTGATTGCGAGTAACTTATACAACGTGCTTACAAGAATGAAGAATTGTACAAGATATTATGAAATACACAAGCTTGTCTTCAAGAAACTAAAACTTTTGAGCAGTGCACAACATGATGTTTCAATGTGACAACGAGATAAATCTGGGTAAAATACCTCAATTTATCTATCATGAAATAATGACGTGATAAGTATTTGTCAAGAAACGTGCACAGATTACAAATTTCACATACTGATAATAACAAGCGCTGAATGTGAACACTGATCAGATGACACATATTACGCATTGTATTATTTGAGCATAAAAAGCAAATGACTGTCATCAAGAGCTACAAGTGATTGTAGCTAGCTATTAGTTGTTGATGAGTGACTATTAAAGCTTGTGAGCTAAAAGCTCGACTAAACAAATATTTTTGACTGATGCTAGCTTGATGAGCTTGTAGTCAGTTTTAGCTGGTTTCGTCAAATGATCAATGATGTGCACATGTTTCAAACTCTTTAAACAATGAACTTAAGAATGATTGCATCTTCTTTTAATCTTTGAACATCGTTAACATGATGTTTTCATGAACTATATAAATTCTTTATCGCTCAATATCTATATGAATATTACATATAAATATGTTTTAGTCTTCATTGATCATCTTATCAAAATGAGATATTTAGTTCTCATCACTTTTATGAAAGTTGAAGAAGTTATTAACTGCTTCTATGCTCATGTTTGAAAACATTATGATTTACTTAAGTTTTTCATATTTGATTGAGATACACAATTTATTTTTAATGTTTGAAAGTATATGTGTAAAATGCTGAAGATAAACATTAAGTTATTAAAAGCGCTTGTTTGCGCAAACTATCGATGTGATTGATCAATGAAAAGATATAAAGCAGCGACTTTGATCAAAATATATGTAATCTAACATATGCACAGCGTCTAGACAGTGTCATAGTCATAGACTGCATGCACTTAATGAAGAAAAAAAAATTAAGTTATTAATAATGTATCACTTTGAAATCAATGATCAAATCAAGAAAGTCAATGCTATCATGAAGTATTATCTTCAAGTTTTTATCAATTACATGCAGAATGACTGAGCTAAGTGACTTTCTAAAGTTGAATGTATCATCAATAATGCATCATCATTAATCACTTTAGCATCACTCTTCTTGATTAATTTGAGTCAAAACTCACATCTGAGCTTCAAGTTTTTTAAGTTTCTGCTAAAGAATCTTACATTTTAAGCTTGAAACAAGTTAATCAATGTTGAAGAGTTTATTAAGAAGATGAAGAAACTAACTGAGCATTTATGTGATGAGATGCTTATAGCTCAGATCATTTACAAATTTAATGTCAATCTTTTTTATCGTTCTTGTTTTAAATACTTCATTGAAGATGAAGTTTGACTGAATGCTTGCAATCTTAACATCGCTCATTTTATAATCAAGTTAAACAATCATAATGTTAATCTTTTCAAGATCAAGCATGTCTTTAAGAACAACTTTCTGATCATTGAGTTAAATCTTTCAGTATTTATGAAAGTTCACTCAGTCTTTCATATCACTCTTTTAAATCATATCACAAGTGATCTTCTTTTAAGTCAACGTCAGAAATCTTAAAAACTCATTATCATTAAGAATAACAAAAGATTTTGATATGTAAACAGCATACTAAACTTCAAGCATGATAAATGTTATAACTCATCTTTGCTCAAGTATTACATTGATTGAAAAGATTACTTCTTTACTTGAAAGTCTTTCAATCTTCTGAATAATTATGAGTAAACACTTGATGAATATTATTTCGTCAATTCTGTCGTTGAAGAATCACATGTACTATCATGTGTGATATCTTAATGTTAATGTCAAGAATTTTAAGTTCAATCTTCATCATTTTAACTCAGCTTAAATTTGACTTAAATCTTGTTTAAATTTGTCTTAAACATTTTGTTTAAATTTGATTTAAATGTGACTTAAATGTATTTTAGTTTTGTATATGCATCATCATATTAAATTGCATTTTGTCTTTCTTTTGCGCAGATTTGACTCAGATCTTGTTTAGATTTAACTCAAACATCTTATTTAAATCTGATTCAAATGTGACTTAAATGTGTTTTAATTTCATTATGCATCATCATGTTAAAATGCATTTCATCTTGTCTTATTTTTCAAATCTTGTCAAAATTTAACTCAAATATCTTGCTCAGATTTAACTCAGATGTGACTCAGATTTAACTCAGATGTGACTCAGATTTATTTCAGTTTCATCTGTGCTTCATCATATTAAAATGCATTTACATTAATTCTTGTTTCATTTCAATCTTTATCTTTAATTCTTTCTTATTTCATCTTGTTTCTTCTCATCATTTTGCAGAAGCTCAGTCTTGAAGAGAAAAGTTACTGTCATGATGTCAGATCATTAACTTAATTTAGAACATAAATTGTTGATATTTTAAATAATTTTGATTCATTGAATTTGAAAAAACAATTACAACGCACGCATCACAAATTTTGAAAAAAGCATTACAAACAAGACAGAGTGAATTTAAAAGATGATTAAACAATGATGAATTGCATGAATTGCAGCAATACTGATTCAAAGATGATTATGAGCAACGTTGATTCATCACAAGAAAACAAAGATGCAAAATTGAAACACTCATGCAATGATGAAAAAAATATTGCTAACATTATTGATTTATTAATAAAGATATCAACATTAGAGAAAGAGAAGAGCAAAGATCATTCATGAAAAGAGATAGCATTAAAATTGATTCAACGTCTTTGACTTGACTCAGAAGAAAAACATCACACGAATCAAAACATGTTCATCACGAAGAATGTATAAAAACTGAAGACATCAGTTCAACTGCTTAACAAACAGTTGCATACACAGAGAAACACACGTCTTTCAATGAAAATCACATCATGAGCGAACGTGACAAGAGAAGAAATAGCAATAAGAAAGCAACGTCTCAGAAATGATCTGTTGTCGCTTTGCAAGAAATGAGAAGTCATGATTAAGATAATAAACAGAAGAGAAATAGAAAAGATATAGAAGAAGTTGATTAAACAGATTTTACAGAAAATTGCAAACATGTTGATAAATCAAAGAAATCTAATCATGTCACTTTGCAAGCTGAATAATGATGACATTTTTCTTCACGCAGTTAATTCAGATGCTTAAGCAAATCTGAAAAAGACTTAAACATAAGTAAAAGAAATCACAAGTTCAATATGCATAGCATGTTGAATCTTTGCAGTGCTGACACATGAAATATATATTACAATAAACATGAATAATCAGAAAAAGATCATTGAAAGATTAATAAAAAATAATGCAAAACTTCATGAAGATTTGAAAGTTCTAAGAATAGTTTGACTCAAGAAGATAGCAGAAAGTGAAAAGACTCATTTATTGCTCATTGTAAAAATCATAATCGAAGCGATGATGAATTAACTAATGAACGTAAACATGCTGAACTTGTATCAAAAATGTGCATGCAAGCTATTTGAAAAGAACTGTCACATCACACAGTGCTTTAAATGTCACGAATTTAATCATATGATTAAATTCTGCAGAAAGAATCAGGGCTGCGAAAAGTGCGCAGACAAGCATCACATCAAGAAGTGCATGATGTCTTTAAACAGAAGATGTTGCATCAACTGCAATGAAAATCTTGAACTTTGAAGACACATCTGTTTCAAGTGACAACAGCAGATGAAACAAGCATTCAAAATTTATAGAAACAAATCATTTAAATACTTTGAAACATCTAAATACAATTGCACACTCTTCTTGCTGTTTCTGAACTCTTTAAATTCAACAAACTCTTTAAATTCAATGAATTCTTTCAATTCAATGAATTTCTTAAGCTCAGTAACAATCATGTTAAAAACACGCAGTTGAATCACTGATGAATCAGCTTGATAAATAGTAAAGATCAAGAAGAGACAAGTTAATCTTTTCTTTTATGTAAGTAGCAACTCAAACAAGACAACATCTGAGCAGATTCAAAAATGTTTAATCAGAAAGTGAGAAAGACTCTTGATGATTGAAAGCATACAAAGAGTCTTCTCATTGCAAAGTCAACAACAGTTATGAATAACTTTATGATAAAACAATCTTTTCTACAAATTTTACAGTACAACATCAGAAAGTTATTAAGAATTCAAGAATTGTTTCTAATTAACAGAGAAGTTTACGAATTCAACATAGTAGTTATACAGAAGCAAAATTGCAACAACAATAATTCATAATCATTTAACTCAGCACACAACTTCTTTCATCTAGTGAAAAACTCATCATCTCAATCAAGAACATGCATATACATTAACAAACATTTAAGATTCAATCAATGAATAGTAGAAACAGTTGAATTAAACATTTGCTCAATTAAAATATTAACTCGCAATGCAAATGAAGAAACGCAGATGCTAAGACTTCTAAACATTTACAATTCATGCTCACTGTTTACTACATTTACAGAGAAATCTTCAATCATTTCTTGTTTGAATGAACTATTCAAGAATGACTGCAAACAATTGATCATAGAAAATTTCAATCTACATTATTCTCATTGAAGAGAACGAAGATGCTTCACTTGTCATATGATGACTACGCAGGCCAAAATCGACGGCGAAACGAGAGTTCATCAACGCAGAAGAAAGAATCATCAATTCAGACAGTAATTTGATTGATAAATCGAAGAGCAAACTCACACGAAAAGAACAAGTCGTCAAGCGACTTTAGAACAACACAGAAGACTGCGTACTGACGCAAAAATCGAAATCGAACCTCTTTGCGCCCGAAGGTCGCGCAGAGAACAACGTTGTTTCAGAGAAGTAGAGCGTTTCTTATCAAATCACTATCTGTTTTACCTTTTCTTGATGCGCAAGGCAATAAGTCGAGATCAGTCGTTACTATTCTGAGCGAGGTAACGCGACTACTTCGATATCTGAGATATAAAGCAATTGCGTCAAGCATTTTCTATCAAAAAGAGTAATCTAGGTCCTTGCAGACTAGATTTATACCATTTTCGTCTGACATAAGTCGTTAATAGAAGGCGATCTATTGCAGGTTTCGAGATAGAAATTGAGAAATCTCTACACTAGAGTTATTGTCTACGTGAAACGCTCTGAGTAAGAGGTTAAAGGGATATTTAAGTGGTGCCAAGTGAATTTTCTAGGAGCTCGGAGCCCGAAACTCGGAAAAACCCTCTATGAAAAGAAATATAAAGAGTCGCTTTATGCGCTCTTTCTCGCCCCGTTCCGCGAATAGTAACGCGGAACTCAGTAGAAGCAATAGCTCAGCGTCAGAACTCAAAACGTCGACGATAGAAATCAAAAAGTCAACGATAGAGGTTGAAACAGATCTATGAGACGAACTTAGCATGAGTTCGCCAACAAGCAAACAACTGCAGAACGACATTGTTGATTTATTTCGCAGTCAACAAAAATCGCCCACACCAGTAAATAGAAAAACGCAATACATGTTTAGTTCACTCGATGCATTGATGCTAAATTCACATGCAAACGCGCATAACGACAAGAATACAACCAATCTGCGAAATGCGAACTCGCAGCAAAAAGAGCA
>JAABUW010005699.1_pt1 | contig 16023 bp, 16 predicted proteins | sample 5560081 | NCBI WGS metagenome assembly JAABUW01 (sample SAMN10711882, study PRJNA513363) | rock metagenome | isolation source: Antarctica rocks | place: Antarctica: Victoria Land, Knobhead sud | reverse complement strand
CCGCTAGACCTGATTATTCGCTGGACAGCTAGATCACGGTCGGGAGCTCAGGAATCGAAGTGTGTGACCCAGGGGACTCAGGACGGCCCAGGGCTTAGTGACTTGGCCAGCGAGACACAGATGAGGTAAGATCTTCCCTCAAGAATCTCGAGGGAATCAGGGCTAGCCCACAGGGTCACTCAAAAAAACTATTGATGAGTACATGCTGAGTACGCGAATACGCGAATTAGGGATCGGTAATGACCGTCATTTCGATGGTATGACAAGTCATATGACGTCAAGTCGTGACATGGATCTGACCTGACAAATGACATGACAGCAGTCTAGCCAGATCGGGTTTTGCGCTAATTCTTTCAAGATATAGGCTAGCCAGTTTCGATAGAACATCTTGCAATTTTCGCCGAATCCTCCCTTTCCTCAATCTTCCTACATCAATCATCACCTCTATTGACTATTATTCCTACTCTATATAAGCACTATGCTATCTGATTCAGCTGTACACGTCGCGTTTACCGAGTCAATCGTTCCAGGAAGAAGAGAAAGAGTAGTGAAATGCCGCGAGCGTACACTACGAAAGATAGCCCAAACAATGCCTACATACTGAAGAGAAGCTCATAGGGATAGAAGATCAGTGGTTGGAGGAACAAAGTTCGATGTTGGAAGCTCGAGAAAGAGATGAAGAAGAGACGGAAATTACACTATAAATTGCTCTTTTTTCTCTGTTTTCTCCGGGTTCTCAGGCGTCTGCGGCTCCGGAATTTTTAGAACGCTCAGCCCAATAGTCGATTCCTGGGCTCTGATTGGTCAAAAGCCTTAGTAATATATATATAAGCTGTCTTATTGGCTGTCAAGTAGAAACATCTGACGTCAGCATGACAGAAAACATCTGACCTGACCTGACTGTCATATGACCATCCGTTATCCCTAACGCGAATACTCGCTATTTACGCGAATACTCGCTATCTACCCGAATACTCGCTATTTACCCGAATACTCGCTATTTACTCGCTATCTACCCGAATACTCGCTATTTACCCGAATACTCGCTATTTACCCGAATACTCGCTGAGTACGCGAATGTACGCTGAGTTTGAGAGCCACCCACCAAGAGTCCATCAGTCCTTGCGCATATTGAGCGTAGCTTCCTTTTCATTTCCAAACTCTACTTACTTGCCGATAACCTCCAGTCAAGCTGACCCTTGTAGTCTGTCACGTGTTACGGGTGTGTCGGGATTGGGTAGGGTTTCCTGATCAATAAGCTCTAGGGATTTCGGCACATGATTAATCCCTAGCAAACCTACTCAGCCCTCTTTGTTCGCTCTACTATAGATAGATACAGCTCGAATTCCTCTTTGCTTTCTTCTGTATTCTTAGTATTCTAGTTATAGCTACCTCTATTGATCAAACATTCTACTTCCGGTCCCATCGATTAGATTCTAGGCACGGTCCCAACATAGTCCAGCTCCCCATACAGATGTATACATGTTTATCGTTCTAACGAAGTCGATGCTCGATAGGTTACGCTCAATATGCGCAAGAGACTGATGGATTTTTGGCGAGGGTGAGGCACGAGTAGAGGGAAAGCGGCTCACAAATTCTAGGGTAACACTTATTATTACCTGGCCGGGACTGCCGAGCTGGGGCTAACCAAGCAATGGCAAGGTTATGCCCAGGAACAATACATGTTCTGCCCAGAGCAGCGTGTATTCAGCGAGTATTCGGGTAAATAGCGAGTATTCGTGTAGATAGCGAGTAAATAGCGAGTATTCGGGTAAATAGCGAGTAAATAGCGAGTAAATAGCGAGTATTCGCGTAGATAGCGAGTAAATAGCGAGTATTCGAGTAAATAGCGAGTATTCGTGTAGATAGCGAGTATTCGGGTAAATAGCGAGTAAATAGCGAGTAAATAGCGAGTATTCGCGTAGATAGCGAGTAAATAGCGAGTATTCGAGTAAATAGCGAGTATTCGTGTAGATAGCGAGTATTCGGGTAAATAGCGAGTAAATAGCGAGTAAATAGCGAGTATTCGCGTAGATAGCGAGTAAATAGCGAGTATTCGAGTATTCAGCGTGTATTCGCGTATTCAGCGAGTATTCGGGTAAATAGCGAGTATTCAGCGTGTATTCGCGTATTCAGCGAGTATTCGCGTACTCAGCGTGCACAGAGAAATGTATCTTCTCAATCTTTCTCAACCCCACATCCTTCTAAATCGAAACCCTCATCACGCCTATCACGCCTACCGACTAGCACCTATTCCTCAAATATCCCCTTCCTCGCTGCAACAGTCCCGGCTTAACCACAACGGTCCCGCGACCACCGCACCATTCCTGAAAATCCTCTGCTAGGGCATGCTAAATGATTATACAATTCTGATGTCTTGATTTGCGCTCCTGGTGATTGGGCGCTTGATGGGTATGGAAGTTGCGGAGGTAGGGAGATTGATGTAAATTTCAACAAGTGGCTGGATTGCTTGTGATTAAGTGCTCGTGGCTAGATGTTTTATCGTCGGCTTGACTAAGTGCTATTGGCTGGGGCGTTTTATCGTCCGGGCACCAGGTTCTTTAGGCTGGTTACTGCAGTAGAGCAGCTAGGTGGTTCACGTCCGTGTTGGAATTAGGAAAGCTGGTAACATCCGCCACATAGAGCTGGTAGGGCTGAGGCCCGTTAGTAGAGTTTTCGCCTTCCACCTTCGAGATAGCCTCCTAACAGCAACAATCAAAATATCAATATGCTCAGGGTTAGCTCAGAGCTCTCGAGATCAACTCACAAAACTGTTATTACTCGCTGAGTACGCGAATACACGCTAATTACTCGCTGAATACTCGCTATTTACACGAATACTCGCTATTTACTCGCTATCTACACGAATACTCGCTATTTACCCGAATACTCGCTGAATACACGAATACTCGCTGAATACACGGTGAGTACTCGCGTACACGCTGCTGTGGGCAGAACATGTATTGTTCCTAGGCATAACCTTGCCATTGCTTGGTTAGTCCCTTCTCCCCTTCAATACTCAGAAATTTAGGGGTATGGTAGAGGTTTTTCATGTGGAAGTCTAGATAGTGAGTATAGTGCTGTGGTTTGCGGGATTTGGTGGTAGCATATCGTCGTTGACATGAGAGCGGGATGGGTGGTAGAGGAAGCGATATGAGACGTTAGTGTGGCCATTCTTCTCTCACCCTCTCGCCCCAATCCTACCCGCCAAACCTATACATTCACTGCTGACTATCTTCCGTCATATTCCAATGATAGTCATTTTTAGAGCCATCATGCAGCGCTCCTCCCCCGGCTAAGGACATGAGAACGAGATATTGTTCTTTTCTTCTTGAGAAAGCTTGGTAGGGCGTAGATAGTTTGATGGGGAATGGGAAGGGGAGGTGAGGAGGTGGGATGGGTTTTGGCGCGGGGTTGGAAATTGGGAATTGTGGTAAAGGGGCGCCGGAGGGATGAGCTGGGATGGGGAATGCGGTGCTAAGAGGGGTTTGGGTTTGTGACGTGAGATTGATAGGGGAGAAAGCAGAACGGATAGAAGTATATTGAACGACAACGGCAAAAGGGAAGGGGGGGCGGGGGCATGGGGGGGCGAGAAAGCAATTAGTAGCACAGTAGAACAACTGCATTCATGCATTCCACTCCAAACCACAAAATCCAACAAACCCTCAATCCAACAACCCGTTCCAGATACCATATACCACACACACCCATCCCCACCCAACACACGCTAAACCAAAACCAAAACCAAAACCAAAGCACACATACGCCGCTCCTATTACTCCAGAAGCTAAGGGGTTAGGATTCGAACATATTTTAAGTCTAAACACAGACTCAACTCTTCGCTGAGCACAACAAACCTCCATGTCCCCATATCACTTGACTTGAAACAGCTTTCCGATTGAACCAAGTCGAAAATCCCCCATATCCACCTCACTCCTCTTCTTGCAGAAAACGACTGATTGCAGCCCCACCTCACCATCTTACCATATAGGTTCCGGAGCACAATCGTGTAGGGGATTTAAACGAAAAGCGCAAAGGCTGGAAGACTTGAGTGGACGGCTTTAAAACCCCTAGCTTGTTGTCAAGCTGGAAAAGGGAACAAAAAGTCACTGACAACCTTCTCAAACCCATGGATAGCTTAATCGCCCACCTGCTCCCCCGCCTTCCTCTCCCATACCTTTGACCCACTAGCCTGATACGTTCTAACTCATATCAGCATCGTCAGGGTTAGTGAAGTTGAGGGTGTTGATGTTGAAAGGGTATTGGATGGCTGGGCTCAGGGGGGAGAGTTTTGGATCTGATTGTTGTGAGTTGAAGGTTGAGAAGAATCTGGCGCCATGAGGTGGAGCTGAGGTTTGAAGATTGGGGGTGGTGGTTTTGGTGGCTGATGAGCTGATGGTGTTTTGACGGTGGATGGATTGGGATTTAGGGGATTCGATGAAGGGTGCTTCGGCGAGTTGACAAGAAATTGGAGATAAGGAAAACAAAGAGAAGGCTCTGCACCTATGCTGGATGCTCTTTTAATGCTCGCTTCTAACATAACAGGGCTCTGGATCTCGGGTGCCTATCGACATGCTGTACAAACAATATATACATTTCCATACCTGAACGCCGCCTCTCCCCCTTTCTTTCCGTCCAACCTACTCTCCTTATCGATCAACCTCCCCAAACACAAGATCCATCGTGCCAATAATTGCCACCGCATCCGCCAACAAGTGCCCCCGGCTAATCTGATCAAAAGATCCCAGATGCGCAAAGCCCGGTGCGCGAATCTTGCACCGGTAGGGCCTCTCGCTGCCGTCGCTGACGACAAAGACTCCCATTTCGCCCTTAGGGGCTTCGATGGCACTGTAGGTTTCTCCTGGGGGGACGGTGTAGCCTTTTGTGAAGAGGAGGAAGTGGTGGATCAGGGCCTCCATATTCTCCTTCATCGCCGCTCTCGGTGGCGGGGAGATTTTGTAGTCCTCCACCCTGACGGGGCCCGGTGGCATCTTGTTCAAGCATTGATGAATGATTCTCAAGCTTTGCCTAAATTCCTCCATTCTGCAAAGATATCTATCATAACAATCCCCATTCACACCAACCGGCACATCAAATTCGACCTGACCATACGCATCATACGGCTGGCTCTTCCTTATATCCCAAGGTACCCCCGAGCCGCGCAGCATGACGCCACTGAAACTATAATTGAGAGCATCGGCGGCGGAGACAACGCCGACGTTTTGGGTCCTACCTTTCCAGATGCGGTTGTCAGTGAGGAGTTCTTCGGTTTCGTCGATGCGGTCGCCGAATTGGGTGGCCCATTGGTAGATGTCGTCGAGAAGGCCCAAGGGAAGGTCAGAGTGAACGCCGCCGGGGCGGACATATGCGGCGTGGAGACGGGCGCCGGAGACGCGCTCGTAGAACTCCTACGTCGGGGATTAGATCTTTAAGTTGGGAGTCGTGGCGGCAGCAGAAGACATACCATAAGCTTTTCGCGCTCTTCAAACCCCCACAGAAAGGGCGTTAAGGCTCCTACATCCATGGCGTGCGAAAGAACGGACATGAGGTGGTTCAGTACCCTAGTTATCTCTCCAAACAAGGTCCTTATCCATTTGGCCCGGTCAGGGATCTCGATGTTCAACAACTTCTCCACAGCCAGAGAGAAACATTGCTCGTTTGTCATCATCGACACGTAGTCCAGTCTATCAAAGTAAGGTAAAGCCTGCAGATAAGTCTTGTACTCGATCAATTTTTCTGTCCCCCGATGCAGTAGTCCAACATGTGGATCCGCGCGGACTATCTCCTCTCCATTGAGCTCAAGGATCAACCGCAGTACCCCGTGGGCGGCAGGATGTTGAGGTCCGAAGTTGACGGTGTAATGCCGTATCTTGCGGTTTTCAATAATATCCTCGTCAGGCGGAGTGGCTTGCTCAGCCTCGGCGGGACTCGTAGATTGTCCGAAGCGCTCATCAACGGGGATGAGCTTTGTACCTTCATACGGTTCGGCAAGATGGCGTGGGAGCGTGGTTGAGAGGCATCTTGCAACGGGGCGAGGGAGCAGTGAACGAGGGGTGGCGGGCCGAAGGCAAAGGCGTTTGGCGGAGTGTCCCGCGAGGCGGGCGAAGGGGGATGCCATTCTCACAACGGCTTTCGGTTGAGGAGATGAGGAGGTTAGGTAAGATTGGAGGCCATCAGTTAATGCGGCATGAACAAGAGCAACATTGCTTATCTTATATACCAAAAGAGGTGGTGACGCTTTGAGAGCTGCGCTTAGATTACCGAGCCGCGCTAAAGATTCGAGATCGGCACAACATTTTGATACGCCGACTTCAATGAAGAGAAGCATGAGAAATCCATGAAACCGAATCAAGAATGGCCCCAGAGGCTGTCTCTCAGGCCGAGGCGTATAGAAGGAAGGTCTGTTAGTTTATCATGTATTTTAGAACATCTAGAGCTAATTCTGCGCAGATCGTTGGAGTCAATGCAGAAACAGTAACAAACGTCACATCCACCGACTTCCCTGGTCATTACCCCGGTGAAGACCACTCATGGAGCTTGGAAAAGTTCTCAGATGTGTGTCAAATATCTTTCCTCAAACAAAAACATGTGATTACATCGTAATCCATCAAAACTCATTCTTTCCCACCAACAGAACTTCCACGTCCGGTTCCACAACAATGCACCCTTCGACTCCTCTTTTTCGCTCATCGGCATCGACGCCTCCCTCGCCAACGCCTTCCGCCGTATCCTCCTCGCAGAAATCCCTACCCTTGCCATTGAATTCGTCTACGTCCACAACAACACCTCCATCATCCAAGACGAAGTCCTCGCCCACCGCCTCGGTCTCGTCCCACTAACCGGCAGCCTCACCGGGCTAAAATGGCTCAAACTCTTCAAGAGAGCCACTGACGAGGATCCCGACGGAAGTTCTACCGCAGATAACAACACTATTGTACTGAAGTTGCAGGCGGAATGTACGTTTGGGGATAACTACAAGGAGCTCCTGAAAGAGGGGGAGACGGATTCGGAGAAGCTTTACAAGGGCGCGCACGTTTATGCAAAGGATCTGGTGTGGAAGCCTGAGGGGCGACAAGGGAAGTTTTTCCCGGAACCGGATGGGGTGATCAGGCCGACTAATCCAGATATATTGCTTGTAAAAATGCGACCGGGGCAGGTTATTGATATGGAGATGCATTGCGTCAAAGGCATCGGTGCTGATCATGCGAAGTTTTCGCCTGTGGCGACGGCGAGTTATCGGTTGCTGCCGACGATTGATATTGTCAAGCCCATATTGGGACTTGAGGCTAGAAAATTTGCGAGATGTTTTCCCAAGGGGGTAATTGGACTCGAGCAGGTTTCGGAGGAGGAGGCAGGGATGGAAGGCAGTGGGTACGAGGGACATGCTGGGGAGCAGAAAGCTGTGGTGCGAAATACATTCAAGGACACGGTGTCGAGGGAGTGTCTGAGGCATGATGAATTTGCGGGCAAGGTGAAGCTGGGCAGGGTGAGGGATCATTTCATCTTCATGGTAGAAAGCACCGGGCAATTTGAGAGTGATTATCTCTTCTTAGAAAGTGTCAAAATATTGAAGGATAAATGTGCGAGACTGAAGAGAGGTCTGGCGAATGTTATGAGGTAAATGAGTATGAGACGAGATATCAAAAGCATTGCACGGTGTTGTGTACATAGACCTAGAACGTCACATGGCTGATACCTGGCGCATGGAGAGTGAAATGCAAAGATTCTTAAACCTTGATGTGGCCCTGTTTCGTCGATATCTCTGGCTGTCATCCTAACACCATTTGCTACAACGCAGATTGTTCATATCGTCTACGCGCCATTCTGATAGCATCACCAACTACGAAAAGATGAGCTTATACTTGAAAGCGATCGCAAACGCAGGATCAGAAACTCCAATTTCCTCTCCATCTACTACCAGCTCCGAGATCTTCTTCGACAGATTTGGCCTCGTTTGCTCCTCAAGCGACGGCGGAAACTGCGAATACAACGACGTTCGTTCTGTCCGCAGAGTCGGCTTCTTCAGCTGCGCCTCAGATCTTTCGGCCAAGCTGTCAATGAAGTCTTGCAACGTGGAGTTGGGATCTACAGAGAGGTTCCTCGCAAGATTCCCGCAAACGGGGCAGTCGGGCTTCTGTTCGTGTTCGAATGTGTACGTGTAGACGCCTTCGTCTCCGCTATACATCATGTAATTTACAAGGTACGGGTTGCAGCTGGTGGCGATTTTGAAAGCCTCGTTGCAACAGCTGGCCGCTATGATGGCGTTAGTGGACGCGATTGCCGGGATGATGTTTTTGACGACGCCTTGGGTCATCGAGTAGGTGACGCCTGAGATGTTGAATTTTTTTGCGCGGGCTGAAGCTTTCTGGTATAGCCAGGTGATGTGCTCGGGGTCGTCAGTATCGAGGGTTTCGTCTTTTCGGTGTTCTTCCCAGGCTATGATGTGGGCCCACTCGATACAATGCTGCGGCTGTCTTGGTATTGTTGCTAATGTGCAGAGAGGAACAGCTGCGCGGGGAGCATGCATGTCAAGTTGACACTCAATGCAAGAAGTCAAGGTTGGCAGGATGACCCTGGCTTGCCCCTTGAAACCTAGATGAAGATGAGAGATCGTTAGCTTTGATACCAGAGTGAGGAGGGTCATCGATCATAACCTTCTGTCCCTCCATCTATCAGAGGCTTTAGACTCTCCATTTCTTCAGCATCAACCATACCTACCAGAGTAGCATTGATCCAGCGTCGAGCCTCGACGCTATCGAGACCACATATCACCATCTTAAATTGCATGTAATAATCTTCATCCTTGTCCTGAATTTTGCCGTTGAATGGAGTGATATTGACCCCTTTGACTCGCTTCTCAACGAACGCGGCTGCAACCTCAGCCTTGGACTTTCCCACATCGGCTTCGCGGAACAAGAACTGGCGATTCAGATTTGATACATCAATGGTGTCTTTGTTCTGTCAGGTCTTCCATAGATACTTATGATGCATTAGAACCTACCCATATCGATCACATGAATATCTTTAAACCCGGATAATGCTAAATTTTTAAGAATCTCGCATCCTAGGCCGCCAGCTCCACTAACAGCATTTAGTAATAGCCCGGAGATCGTAACGTAAAGATGTTGCGCACATGACTCTATTCGCCGTTAGTAACGTACTGGAGCTATTATGCCCAAAACCTTACTGACAGAACCTTGGACGACTCAAGACCTGTTATAGTCTCTTCTCCTGGCACAAAGTCTGGATCTGTAAAAGGACCAGACTTTGTGAGAAAGGTGTCCAGATGTTTCCTAATAGTTTGTTATTACCATCAAGATTAAATATCTCCTGAGTACGCCTACCATCTCTCCCTCGAGCTGTCAACGCCACTCGCTGTATCCGGTTCGGGAGCCATATCCTATAGGAACGAAACCAAGTTTAGCTATGTTTGAAGCAGTTCATCCTTCGACCTAGTTTATCAGGTCACAACCACATCGAGGGTCTCAATGATAGTGTAGAGACTTGACTTGGCGACTGACATCGTCGGCCGTTAGGTGCGATGCTTAAAGTAGCTAGCGTTCCCGTGGTGCATTAGCGTTCCAAGATCGTATCTAGCCATCTAGCCCTACGAAGTACAGTACCTTGCCCAGTACGGAAAGTTATCAGATCCTCATGAGCGTTTGTCCTCTTGCGACCTGTGATGATCTTAAGAGTGCGTATGGTAAACCGCCAGAACAATGCATGCTTCTTGATGACCTAGCTTTATAGCCATCGACATTTCTATGATGAACGGACTTCTGACCCCTTTGAAGACAATAAAGACCGCTGATGTCCAGGTCATTGATGATCACTTGGTGCCCCTTGTTTCGGCACAGAAACTTCACGCTATTAGAGATCATACTCTGCAATCTCCGGAAGATGCCCTCGAGGCTCTCAAGTCGAAGCCTGATCTTGACCTCCTAGCAAGGGTTCTTCTATGGCTCGACCCTGCTCGTGAAAGGAACGATCATTTCACTATCAAAGTCCCAAGCCCAAAAGCCGCTCCGATAGTATTTGTCTTAGTTGAAGAAATTATTCCCAACTATTGGCGTGTCCTGAGAGAGGACCAGGACAAGCCGAGGAAACTACTAATACGATGCCTCAGTAGCGTCGCAGGGCTTGGTGCTATCAGTGCTCGTCTACGTGCTCTATTAAACCTGAAAGAAGATGCTCGAAATCGCAACAAGAGTCAAGAGTTTAGCAAAAATCTGTTGGTAGAAGATATACTTGATGTTCTTCAGAACATTCTAAAAAAAGATGCATTTGTTGCCAGGATGTGGAAAGAGATCAGCTCTCTGGTTCCTAACATACCTCAGAGATCTCTAATATGGAAGGAACTCGTCTCTTTCGTCGCGGCAGGGAGAATACCTTCACTTGCAAGCGAGGCTGACCACATGCTCAACGAATCGAGTTCAAGCATCAAGGACCAAAGCTGGCTTGGAGATGGAAGTCAATATGCTACATGGCTTGGAAGGAACATTGCCTATATGACCGCTGCTCTAGAAGAAGAAGATGCTGAAGCCCAGAAAGCGCTTGTACGAGTGGTGGGCCAAGCCTTGACGCTCGGTTATACTGGTGAGCGGACTGAGTTGGACGCTTTTATAGATATCTCTAATTTGTCTTAAACGTATAGACAAAATTGTTGAAACAGCCTCCTTCACTTTGATCAATGGGGACAGCCATTTCTTGAACAGATACCATATCTTAATGCATAGCTTGGACCTCCGTGAGAAAAAGACATATCTGTACTCGCTGCTACGCGTCTTGTCTAGACGTCATCTATCATCTACTTCGAACGATGACACCGATAAGAAGGCATTTGAAAATAAGCCTTTGAATGGACTGGCAGCTCTCGTCGCGGGTTTTACGCAAGGAAATTCTCAGCTCGAAGATGCTCTGGTAGACTGGTTGGCTGGTACATCCGCTGACAGTGTCAGCCAAAGCCATGAGACGCATCGAGTTGTGCTTGCGGCTATTTCCAGCGATAGAGGTGTGTAGTCCACTATCTAGTGCAAAGTATTGATGCTTATGTGAATTAGAGAGGATGATTAGAGTGCTGCAGAAAACCCTACAGCTATTTGGGGACAAGCTTTACATTAAGCACACACCAATATTACATCAAGAGAGTATGATCTTTTGCCTAAATTAGTTTTATATGTGTCTTATTTATCGCTAACCTAATAGTCAATGCTCAGATTCTACTTATGGTCGGTGGCTATGCCCATCGTGCAGATGCTTCATACCTCTCTAATCTTGCTCGATCAAGTATATACATCAATGCGATATCGAACCGTCTCGCAGCTTCATCACAACGAGCGTCTTTTCTCGGAATGGTTGTCGGCACAGCCGTCTCTGAGCTTGTTGATCCGAAGGGTAACCGCATGGCTTTCAGTTCTGAAGATATCAATAGCACCGATGGGCAATGGTATAGAAGCCTAACAGGTGTAAACGATGCCATTGGTTCAATAGAGGATCTTCAACCCGCAGTTCTTGCTTTGAAGTCTTCGTTGCATCCCACAAAGACCGCGGTCTCAAATCCCAAAATTGCAAAACAACCTACTAAACTATCCAGCACAACAAAGATCGTTTCAATTGAGGAAATAGTGGATAGTTCAGATTCAGAGGAAGAAGATCTCCCCACATATGAGAAGCCGGATTCTGATGAAGACGATGAAGACGAAGATCCTACTTTGGTGCAGCGTGATAAGCCAATCGCCCCTGTGTAAGTCTCTACTTGTCTTACTTCCCAAACCTAACATTCTTCGAATCCTACTGACGATGGTCAGTTACATCCGCGATCTCATCGCCGGCCTCCACGACACCGAGAATTTCGACCGCCACAAGTTTGCCTTATCAACAGCATCAGCCCTTATTCGCCGCAAATCAAATTTCGGCACAGAAGTCTCAGATTATATTGAAGAGCTAGCAACTCTTCTCGTTGGTTTGACTGACAAATACGAAATGAAAGAATTCCAAAAGATGCGCCTTCAAGGCATGATAGCCGTCTTAGTCGCACGGCCACTGAAAATGGGCCAATGGTTCTCGAGGACGTTCTTCAATGGCGACTACTCCATTGGCCAACGAGCATCCATCTTAACGACTCTCGGGCTGGGAGCCCGAGAATTGGCAGGCCTCCAGAAGGAAGACGCAGCGCTCACAGGTGCTGATGAGGTGCCGAAAGATTCGTTTCCGTCAAAGAAGCTACCGGACAAATTGCAGAAGTTGTGGGCGCTAGAAGCTGCACCAATGAACGCGCTGTCTAAGCAGTTAGAAAAGACCATGATTCAACCTATGGCCGTGGAAGCCGCAGACAAGTTCAGCGGCCCCAACGCCCTCAAAGTCCGCACTTTCTCCTCGCGCATGGCCGTGGAGAAGAAGCGTCAGAAGCCCATTCCCAACGCTCTTGCTAAAATCGTTGCGGATGGATTTTTCTTCCCTCTTACTGGGTTGTGGCGAGCTCATCTGCAGGCATAGTGAGTTCACTGGAAAAGAATTCAACAACCCATTCGTCACCCTCTGACTGAGTCCGCACCAGTGGCGACACAAAACCCCATACCGCGCCCCCCCTCCTCCCTCTCTATCTCAAGACCCTCTCCCTCCTCCTCCACGCGTCCGGCCCCTCCACGCTCTCCCTCCCCCAAATGACCTCCGAATTCTGGTCCCTCCTCCTCTCCCTCCGCCCCCGCGCCACCGACGTTTCCGTTCTCGAAGCCCTCCTCTTCTCTTTCCTGACACTCTTAAACGTCAACGAGAACAACAAAAGAGGGTTAGCGGAAGAGCATAGCAAAGAGTTACTGGAGACGCAAGAGTGGGTGGAGGCGGTGTTTGAGAGGTTGGGCGGAGGAAGTGTGGAGGGCGAGAGGGTGAGGATGTTGGCGGCGGGGGTGTTGGTGAGGTGCAGGGAGGTGGTAGAGGGGTGGCAGAGGTTGATGGTTGGCGATATGGCGGATTTTATGTAAGGTGGATAGCATGATGGAAGGCGCCCGATTCGAAATGGTCTCCACGCCGGCGTTCTCACTTGTCTTTTTTGGTGAGTGAAGTGTGGAAGCGATCTAAAGGTATTGACCGGTAATTTTGAAAACGATGGTTGCCTGCTCCCGCGGTTGACAGAATAAATGATAGCCGTTACCGCCGCAACGGACCTACAGCAAACGAGGATTATGGCAGGCCTGAAGCAAATCGTGATAGATATCCTTCCATCTCATATTCGTGGTCTTTCGTTGGCAAAACAAACTTACTTTCGGTACTCTTCCTCACAGCGGATTCGAGCTTTGAGATCGTTGAGTTTGCATAGATAGTTTTGCTTGAGATAGGCCGAAATCCAGGCCATGAATTCGTGAAAAATGCGTTGACAGCTTTCACTAAAGTCATCACCTGGAGCGAGTCGAGGCCTTGCTGAAAAAGGTCTGCCGTGTCTGTCACGTCTTCGATTGTCGTGTTGGTGCTAATCAATTGGCGTAGAGCATTCCGCAGAGATTCTGCGGATTCAACATCAAACGCGGTTTGCTTCAGAGAAGTGCTGCAGTGACTCGCAGCAGCGTACAAAGCATCGAACTCGTCTTGATAGAGCTCCAAGGTCTCTTTACGTTTGACAGTGTTTTTTGCCGTCTTCACCATTGGTTTTTCCGGTACGGCGAACATTATGAGGTGCTTCGTAACCCGACCATGGGTGGGACAATCCTGGTTAGCCCGTTGGACCGTCGGCCAAATATCGTCCAGAAGCGTGTCTTTGTCGTAGTCTGAGAGCGGCATCTTTGACTTGAGAAGAAGTGAAGCCTGAAATCTGCCATGTCCGTTTACAAGCGCGTGTTCAATCGCAGGATGTGCAGAGACTACACCCTCAATAGTCACAGGATTCAGCTTTTCACCATTGGAAAAAGCGATAATATCGTCACATCTACAGCAGGAGCGCCAGTAGCCTTGTTTTGTAGGGTGTTTGGAATACAAGTCACCCGTTGAATACTCCTTCATGTCTGGAAATGTTGAAAACACACCTTGAAAAGCGTCATAGTCATCGTTGCGAACAATCACGAACTCATAGAGGTCCTTGTAGTCTTTGAAGGGGCGGAATTCATGTCCGAGATAAGGGCTATAAGTCAGGTATTCCCAGTCATCGCGATCGCTAACCTCAATAGGAAATAAGCCAGTCTCTGTCGAACCCATGAAGGATAAAATGCGCGTCTTGGAAACGACTGCATCCCCCGTTTCCTGAGGCAGCGGCCCCCCGCCGTAAGTTATATGCTTAAGATAGCTCATTCGCTCGAGCTGGGCTGGATCGTGCGCAAGATCGACGATAATTGATGGCGGAACAGCACTCCCTTGCACATCACCATGAATGTGTACTAGATCTGTTACCTCTGCTGTCAAAGGAACGGGCGGTGGTAGAACGCAGGTGAAATTGTAATAGACACCCAAGCCAAACAGGCAGCACACACTTGCCGCGTGGAACAAGGGGAACCCGAGGAACAGCCTCGTACCCTTGTAAAAATCGCCGTATGTGGAATTTCCTCCCAAATGTGGTATCATCTGGTAAGCATCCATAGCTGCCATCATGCCATGGGACATAACAACTGGTTTCGGAGTTCCAGTAGAACCTGAAGTGTGGAGGACCACAAAAGGATCATGTCTGCTAGATTCGAAAGTCCTTAGATAAGGGTAGGATAGAACAGAATCACCACCAGCGTCCAAGAAGTATGGCAACTCGGGCATGGATGGACTGATCATATTCCGCTCAAGTCGAATCTTTCGTAGGATTGCTGGTGCTCCAGACGGCACTAGGAAGATTCCACATTTTGTAGATTCAAGAAGCTCCAAGTGAGCAGCTAGGCTGTTGCGAGGGGAAGTGAAGAATGCCTGCAAGAAACATCAAAACACGAACAACGATGGCGATCTGTTGCTCACCTTATAGCCTGTCTTGATAGCTGCTACAAGTAGAATAGGATATCGAAGGTCTATTGGCCCGAGATAACCGATGGTCTTGAACGTTTCACTCTTCCCAAGTTCTTTCTCAATCCACCAGGCACATCTGTTTATGGCCGTTGCAAATGTGCTAAAGCTGATGTCCTCGAATCCATCATGGAGATCTGCGGACCGCGGGACGGAAACAAAAGTCCTTTTCGGTTCCGTGAGAGCAATCTCATCGACGAGAGGCGCCAACAGTCTACGGCCACAGTTGCGCGGGATTGCATGGAAGGCAGCTACCATTCTGAATAATTCGCTAGACTTGAGTTGATGTGAAGAGGAAGATGCTTTTCTGGGACGCTTACCGATCCTTAAGTCAAGCGTGCAAGAAAGGCCAATACTCACTAGGTCGGAATCAGTGCCTAAAAGGTTCTTCAATAGGGCCTCAGTATTACTCTATCCAGCGAGTTCGTTCTATCACGTCAGGTCATATTTTACCACTTTTTTTTTAAAGAATAGCGACCTCCGCTGTAACGGAGTATTGGTACCGATGGCTTCGTACCCCTTAGTAATAGAAAATGCATGCTCCCAGATGTCCGGAGAAACGCCAAGCGCGTCAACTCCAACTCCCCACCAAATCAATGCTGCCCTCTTCTCCCCCTGTCTGGAACGCCACGCTAACCCTCAAATCCCCCATATCCTCCCCCGTTCCGTCTATCCTCTTCCTTCCCCACCCCTCACACAGTACTATCCTCATAAACAAACCTTATATCCCTCGGCCTCTGCGTATTTCTCCTCACAAATTCCTCATCGCCCGGCGGCCGCTCCGCCCGCGTATTCCCCGTCAGCATGCTCTGAATACTCATGCACACGCTCTCAACGTTCTGCACAGGGCTCCAGCCTTGGTTTCCGAGGAGGTCGAGGCAGATTATGCCGTTGCTGTAGATGTGCGGGTGCAGGGGGATGGGGCGGGGCGGTTGGGTGAGGGGGAGGAAGGTTACTTCGGGTGCTTCTGTTGGGTATGTCTTAGCTCCGGGGGAAAGAGGGGCCAGGAGGCAGGTTGGGTTGTTGGGGGTTTGGAAAGGGGGGGAAGGGGGGGTT
>JAABUW010005696.1_pt1 | contig 16030 bp, 14 predicted proteins | sample 5560081 | NCBI WGS metagenome assembly JAABUW01 (sample SAMN10711882, study PRJNA513363) | rock metagenome | isolation source: Antarctica rocks | place: Antarctica: Victoria Land, Knobhead sud | reverse complement strand
ACTCTAGATCCTCTATTCAAGCTGCTAAAAGGAATGCCAAGAACCACAGAATCGCGGACGGAGGTCAGATCAGCTGGTAATGCCCCTCTTCTGCTCGATGAAAGTCGATCTTTTAGGGCGGCTTCTTGCTTACAGGCCTCTAAACGCTTTTTCTTATTCTTGGGCACAAGCGCACTCACTAAATTGGAATTTAGGTACAACGAGAGCCAAAGACGGCATGGTGCCTTAGACAAGCCTGATGAACAGGCCTCTCTCACACAGCTGGGCACAGAGATAAAAGCCAGGAAAGACAAGGTCAATGGGAAAAGAGTTCGAGTGTCTGAGGAAGAGGAAAAGCTCCGAACGAAGAAGATCAGGCGAGGGGAGACCCATCAATAAGGCTGCCAAAACGAGATACCGTCAGACCGCAAGGCATAGTCCGCCCGTAGCAGGGAACAATTCGGATCCACATCCACTTGCGCACGCTATGCTGCTGTACCCAGTACGCCCAAGCTCTCTCCAGAAGAGGAGGTGAGAGTTTTAAAGAGGCAAACAATGCAAGAGGAAAGCGCCGATAATGAATTGAGGCATGATAAGGTCAAAGGATTCTCACATTTAGAAGCTGGCATACCTTTCCAAAAAATGTTGCTATGTACATGAATCAAGTGGCTTGGCGGCTTTGCGCAGGCATCGATCTGGGACACACGAGATCACCTCCAATCCGCCAGATACGCGAACTCCACATGGCATGCTCCCATATCCGGTGAAAGGACGTGGAAGTACTGACAGTAAACCTTTATTTTGGCTGACCACTTTGGATCCGAGTAGGCGCATGTGCTAATTGGGTTAAGGAAAAGTCCATATACGCGATGACATTCACGAACTTGATTACAACGCTCATGATACTGTTTGACCTAGTACACCATCGGTCGCTTGCCCCTCGTGCTGCAGTTGCAACAGTGTCTTTTTCAAGTACTCGAAAGTCAGAATTGTCGTCATGGCTGAAGGTACAGCTCGGATCAGATTTGTCCCGAGGCCAGCGTAGAAACCTCTCCAACCCTCTTCAGAGAGGATAGTCTTGCAAGTCTGCACTGTGCCACGATATCGAAGTGACTTCACACTGGGCGGGATTATCCCAGGAGGCCGTCCATGATCGCCTGGGTTCTTCAATCCTTCCCTCAGCGTCAATCCTTGAGAGGTTGGCGTCGTTGCCGATCTTTGCTGGGTTTGCAAGCGTGTCCGGACGACCTCATGGGGATACGTGGCTGTGCTTGCACAGACCTTGCTCAGGAAGACAGCCATAGCCAAACCGTAGAAATGATGGCTTCGATCCTCGTCGCTCTCTTTTTGTCCCTTTCCAATGCCAGTAAATTTTTCTTTAAAGATTTCATAAAGAGGAAATTGTATTGCAACATGAGTGAGCCCGAGTAAAGCTGGTGTAAGGCCTGAGTAGAATGACAGGAAGCCTTCGTTCCGGTACATCATGTGTGCGGCGTCCCACGTGTTCTTGTAGTGCCAGGGAGGTGTTGAGTGGTTCGTGGCGTTCTTCGCACTCGATTGTGACATGAGTCTTGTTTTTATGACCCAAATGGGATTCGTCGCGAAAGTCGAACACGCTCCCCCGCTTAAAGAAGCATAAACGTTGGCGAGGAACCAATTATCTGAGCAATCGTCAATCGAACATTGTTCAAACAGCAACATGGAGAATGGCTCACCTGTCTTTGTCCGAAAGTAAGCTTGGGATTTGTTATACACGGTCAGATAGACGGCCCAAGTCGGCACGTAGCCAAGGAGCATTGGGCCTAGCCCTCTGTACATGCCCCGGAGTCCATCTTCCCTCCATATTGTCACCGCTGTCCCTTGGACCCCTCGGTATGCGGCAGTAGTGATCTTGACTCCGTCTTTTGACGCTCGAAAGCCCCCCTGTGCTTGTAATTTCGTCTTTATTACATCCAGAGGACAGCTCACTAGGCCAGATACAGCACCAGCCAGACCACCAGATACTGGAACGACGTAAGCTCCTGGGATCCTCTTAGCCCAGTCTCCAAGTCGAGTCCTCGGGGGGTTCGAGCTCGTGTCTCGAGCAGCGATTGAAGAGGCTGGATTGCGGTCAAAGGACATTGCAAGGGAGGAACAATTTTCGACGAGTACTAATGATGCATCTGGTAGCAAGAGTTCGGTATTCGCTGTCTTTGAGCGCTTTCGAGCCTTGTTGTTGATCCCCAGTTGTGCTGGAGCAACCCCGCAACACTTCTGAGGAGGTTGCGGCGTTAACGATTGAGTAGCTTCATTGCGGCTGAAGGCGTTATGAGGTGATGCTATGGCATATATAGGATATAGAGAAAAAAGGGAAGAGTTTTCCCAGGTTGCCCAAGCCTACAAAGCGCATGTGTGCCTTTTCTGGAGCTGGCTCTGGGGCAGCGAGAAGTGCAGATAGCCGGTATCTAGGCTAAGCCTATTCCGACCAAAAATACCCGATAAACCTCAACTACTTTACCTCGAATGGTAGGCGTCCTTCCTCACGGCACCGCGCTCTGCAGACACCTGACCTGCCACCATGTCAGCTCCCTCACTCGCAAAGTACATTATCAAGCGACCATGGTTAAAGCGCTGGATGGTGCCATTCGCCAATTGGTATGCTGATGCTGCGGGATACAGGAAACTTGGCTTGAGGTAATACATCTCCACTGTGTTCGTTGTTTTGCTTGGAGGGTGGTATCCTTTCAGATATCGGACTGAATTTGAGCCTGCTGCAGAGCTGATGACCTAATTCCTGAGGAGTCGGATACTGTCCTGCTCGCCCTGAAACGATTGCCGCCCAAGGAAGCCTACGACCGAGTATTCCGACTGCGAAGAGCTTTCCAGGTTCGTCCCGTTCACATTCAAGCTACACATGGTATTCATGTGCAGTCTTAACCGTTGTACAGTGCTCCCTTTCTCACCAATTGCTCCCCAAAGATCAGCAGACCAAGCCTGAAGAGGTAGATAGCGCTCGTCCATACTGGTCTGCAGTGACAGCTCACCACTTTTAGGACTTCGCATATCTTTCTCCCATTATCAAAGAGATTGAGTCAGAGTCGAAAGAGCGGGACGATTTGGAGGCGATGGTCATCAACAAGAGGAAGAAGTGAACAGGTAGCGGGTGAGGAGCAACCCGACACTACACACTACACAGTGCATTGTGATCGGAACGGCTCTCAAATTGTGTTCTACCATTGTACATAAACATACAGAGCTAGCAATTTTAAGACAGTCTCCCAATATTAGGTCGTCAACACGTCAGGGTCGGGGTAAGAGGTTCTGAAGAACATAGTCTCTATTGCTTCTCTGAGAAGTGGACAAACTTTCTGCCCAGACCCACCCGGACTTGACCTCTCTTTCCAATCCTCCGTACTCTCGATGCTCAAGGCAATAGCCCTACTTGCTCCAGTTCCTTGAATAGCCAAATGAAGGATGACTGGAAGTTTCTGGTCTAGCGTGCAAATACGTTCGCAAGGATCCCTGATAGTCATTATTGAGTATGCTGCCCTAGAAATGGTCTTTACCTGCTCAGATATTCATCGAAGTGGTAATTATTGTATACGAGCCACTCTGGAGTGTTGTTGGCTACATTTTCTTTACGCATGCACCATCTCGACTCAGTTTTCTTACATGTGCTCTAACACGTTCGTATCTACATCCTCAACCCTCCACATATACCACATAAATACACTCCTACTAGGTTTTAGATGGGTTGACTATTGATCAGGTCGGAGGATTACCTGTAGGGAGAAAAGGGTTGAGACCGAGTAAGCATCTCTTGTTCCGACATATACTTCCATTTTCCTGCGCCTTTGGCTTTCAGTTTCTTCACGTCTTTCCCTGTGAAAGCAGCCATGCCTCTCTGTAGCGTTTAGCAGACTCTTCCTGAGGTAGAGACAGAGAGAGCATACTTGGACTCCAAGGTCTCCAGTGGAGAAGATGTCCATTCGCTTCAGCCCAAAGCAGGCAAACATCTCTACTGACCACTTTCCGAGACCCCTCACTGCAATCAGCTTTTCGAGGACCTCCTCATCACTCGCATTGATGAGCATGGCAGCACCCAGCTCCCCACTGACGAATTTTTCGGCAAGGCCTTTGATGTATTCGGCTTTCCTTTCCGATAGCCCGGCTTGTCGCAGGAAAGCAATGTTGCAAGCTGCTACCTGAGTAGGCGTAGGAAAGGATCGAGCCTCGTCCAGATGGTCATCATCTGGGGTGTGGAAGAGGGCGATGAACTTCCTTTTGATCGATGATGCAGCCGCACCCGAGACTTGCTGAGCCATGATTCCACTACATAAGCTTTTGAAGGGCTCGCATTCCTCTGCTAAGCCTTCTGGGCAAAAGATGCGACAGTAATGCTTTTCAATAAGAGGCCGCATCTTGGGTTCTACTTGGACAAGATGAGCACATGCTTGTTCCAAGATATGTCCTGTAGTCGTCGTTGGTCGAGGAGTCCGATCCTTCGGAGTTGCGTCGATTGATCCCCGAGGATGAATTATATGTCGAGATCCTTGGGGCGTGACCAAGGGAGCGTTTGTCCTATGGGGCTCAGCGGGCCTGTCGAGGAATGAACTGCAGATAGTGTTATTCGGCGATTTCTGTGCCTCTGGGGTTTTGCTTCGAGCTCTTTTTGACGGTGTAGCTATTGTTTGCTCTTCGGGCTTACGTCTCTTGCGCTCTTGCGTCTTCGGTGTCGCGCTTGCTTCCTGTTTCTCCATTTCAATCGCGGCGTCATCAATTTGAACTGTAGACATAACCTCAGTAGCGACCGAGGTAGTGCTCCTCGTGGCACGCCTTGACGACATGTTGCCTGTAATTCGAAATGGGTGTTGGTAACCAGGCAGACCATGCAAAACCTGTAGGACGATATTGCCCTTGTATCGCGGATATGTTAGTGTCTACGAGCAATTCACGGAGTCTATTTATATCGCTGCTATACAACCTTCATAACTCCGTCGGCTAGGAGGATGCTACCGGCATGTGCTATCGTCTGAATCTCTTTCTTGCTTTATCGATTTATAGCAGGCTGGTAGCGCGACCGGATTCTGACAGCGGAGATTAATACTTACTTGGCACAACCGGTTGAGGCGTCACGGCGGTATGGAGATCGACGACTTAGCGTCGCTGCGAAACACATTGCCTGCCGAGCATGCTACTCCGTACTGGTCACGCTGGTTAACCTTTCACCACGAGTACCAACACATTTCAGTCCATTTCACTCGAGCTGCCATTCGAAGGCCTCGGAGGCGTTCCTCATACGTGAAACAAAGCGCAATTCGATAATCAATACTTTACTTTATGACTTTAACACGGCGAGCGCTTGATAGTTAGCCGTCGCTATCTGATGACGAGTACAAGTTGCCCAGACTTCCATAAAAGCACGTTTCGAGTAAGGTCCACCAAAATACGAACATCCAACCGGCCAAGGAGAAAGTCCAAGGGCAACCGTGCTCCCATCGGTCGCTTTGCGGGGCAAGTGTCCGATTATTATGCATGGTCCAAATCTTGCAGGGATTGCCTGCATCTGCTCGCCGTTATTGCACCTCAACCATTCTCAATTATCGCATTTGCAAGCGACATTCCTGCGATCAATGTTGATATTGACGCTGCCTTGTAAATAAGTCGTGGCAACACATTCCCGCCCCAAGCGACGCAGCAGTGTGCTCAATTGTAAGGATTGCTAGTGTGTAACAGCGAGATGGTTTCGATAGTGCTGTTATCGGCGAATCACGAATGGATGATATGGTGAGGGTGGGCCGGGAGCTTCGAGATAGGTAGCTGAGTTGGGCATGGCGTGCAAGCGGAAATGGCTGGCATTTCCACGCCACTAGGAAGGCCGACTAAGGCAGCTCCTAGGGCCAATGGAATGGTCCCCTATCTATTTTAGAGCGCATTTCCTTCTCCCCTCCCAATTCTCTGGAATCCTGCCTCCGAGAGTCCTTTTCAAATCCCATCAACCAGCGTGTCGTCGTCTCTCGTTGTCAACACTGCTTCACATTCAATCAGGCCGTGCCTTCCCTCTGAGATTCACCCGTCGAATCTCTCTGTGTCGGCTAGCTTTAATTTAATCTTAGTCTTTTTAGTGCCTTCCGTCTTTTTCGTTTCTACATTCGCTCGCTTTCCACCCCTTCCAAAACCCCAACAACTACTTTTTCCACCCATCATCCATCAACCTCATTCACGAAGTAGTATCCCACTCAATCATCTCACAATTCTTAGGACACTGCTTCAGGTAAGCCGAATCATATTGATCTGCGTTCTCACGCGCTGTGCCATGTCTCCGTGCTTTGTGTTTACCTGTCCTACTCAATACCTCCCACAAGCCTCCACAAGCCTGGACACATCCAGTGCCATCACCACCATACTCGAAGCTAATCATTTCCATCTGCAGTTATTGGACCCAACACATTTTACACGCAATGGCCATCATAAACTACCTCCTGCCGGCGGTCGCCTTCGCAAGCTCTGCCCTAGGTATGTCACTGATCCAGTGCCACATCTAGCGAAGCTTTCCCAGGCACCTGTAACCATACTGCGTCATCTACATGGGATGGGAATTGATATCCATGGTACTGACGTTGTATACGCAGCTCAATGCAGTAACTCGGCAACCTTGACAATCACAGCATCAGCGGATGCCTCGGCGCTTGCCTCCTGCACCACCTATAGCGGCTCGGTAGCCATCCCGACCGGTCTGGCTGTCCAACCGGACGGCAATGGCCATCAGTCATTGTCAGTTGACGGTGTCCTCCAAAAAATTACAGGCAACTTGACCGTCACATATGCTGCTATGCTTTCAAGCCTGTCCTTCTCGTCACTCAAATCGATTGGTGGCTTCGAGCTTGGGCAATTAACAGTCTTGTCGGAGCTCTCGTTCCCTCAACTTACGACCGTCGGCTCGCTGAATTTCACAGCTCTCCCAGCATTGCAACAAATGTCCTTTGGCGGCACAGGTATCAGTCAAGCTGACAGCATCCTCATTACCAACACGGGTCTGAGCTCTCTTCAGGGTATCAACAACTTGCAATCAGTTTCGACCTTCAATGTCAACAACAACCAGGCACTGCAGAACATCAGCTTGCAAGTGACTAGTATCAAGAACTCATTGGATATCGAGGCCAATGATGGCTATGTGACCGGCCTTATGACAACCTTCCCCATGCTCGAAACTGCAACAAACATGACTTTCCGTAACTGCAGCTCTGTCTCGCTCCCATCCCTGGCCAACGTCACTCAGGACTTGGGTTTCTACGGCAACACCATGCAGAGCTTCGCGGCGCCCAATCTTACTACAGTTGGGGGTCTTATTTTCGTTGACAACACGGAACTGACCAACATCTCCCTCCCACAACTCACTTCGGTCAACGCCAGCTACCAAATTGCGAATAATACCATGTTGAAGAACGTCACTGGATTCCCGAAGCTCTCTGTAGTTGGAGGTGCACTTGATTTCAATGGCAATTTCACGGAGTAAGCGGAATTTTGTTACGGGGATATGCATCCAAAGGCTAATGGTTAAATAGCGTCCAACTTCCCGGTCTTACTCAAGTCAAAGGTGCTTTCAATCTGCAGAGCTCCGGACAGCTCGACTGCAGCGCGTTCCAAGCCGACTCAGGCAGCAAGCAAGTCATCAAGGGTCACTACACCTGCCAAGGAAGCGTAGCTAAGCCTGGAGGCCAAGGCACCAAGGCATCAAGCTCCAGCGGCTCTTCTCCCACCGGCAAGGGCGCTGCTGGTCGTGTCGACATCAACTTCCCTGCCGTCATGGGCGGATCAGCCCTGATTGCAGGGTTGTTGCAGCTCATCGTCTAGAGTTCCTTTGGTTTGGTGTGGACTACTGTCGCCTTTTGACCTACTCCGCTTATCCGTCTCCAGACATTCCCTACCTGAGCGATGCATCATTTGGTCTCGAGCCAAGGTTGATTTATTTAGACAAATGTGCGAGCGATGCATTGTTTTGAAGCAGGATACATATGCGATTGAGCAAAGCAGAGCTGGGAGAATTGCCGAGATAGAGTGCCTAGCTTAGCATGGAGCCTAGAAGTATAACGTGACGGTGGATATCATGCAGAGCCTGTTCTCTTTGACAGCTCCGGTTTCTTTCATGCTGCTTCAAAAGCGATTCGAGCTCGGGTGCATGGGTTTTCTCTTACGGTGTCCTTGGCTTCATGTTCATATTGGCTTGTGTTAATGTACCTTACTTACAAAGCTCTCTGTCATCCTACTAGGATTAGGCAAAAGCATAATACAGATTCGTCATAATGATCACTTGATCTGATTCATGTATACCCACCCCAATAATAACTACAGATTCCTCCCTTGCTGCGAGCTATCACAGACGGTCTAGCGGCTGATAGCCCAAACAATGACCATGAGAGAATATGTCACGCTGGTCAACAGGATCTGGATATTCAAGATCACCGCAGCATGTACACAGCCAAGCCAATATTTTACTCAATTTGTCTACATAGTACATTGGGGGATATATTGCCTGAAAGCAAGGGGACTTTCCTGAGACTCCGCCTTGGAGCAGGGAATTTGAAAAGTCGAGTGGGGAGAAGACTTCACACGGCTCGGATGATATTCGCGAGTATCGTCGATTTCATCGCGGCAATGTCTCACAATCGAGATTAGAATAGCAGTTGCTGCATCCGTACGGTGCTAACAGGATCTGGGGCATGCCAACCTGGTCTTTGCTCTCTGTTATCTAAGGTATGCAGGATGCAGCGATTGCCTTTGGACAGATGGACTGTGGAAATTTCTCAATCCAGAATTTCGGGATAAATAATGTATCACAATCGTATGAGCAGCATGAGCGTGTCTCCTCATGAACATCAGGCTTTGCTGACACTGAATCTTCCTTTTGGACTTCGCGTGAATGGATAACAGCCTCCTTTGGACGAAAGGTTGCTCCTCAAGGCATGTTGTTAATATAACCAGCTACTGATATCAAAGGTCGTCTATTTGTTTTATGTTAATCCTAATCCACATATCCTCTGTCCTCTTCTCTGGTTCATGCACGTCTCGTATCTCCCGAGCAACATTCAATATGGACTGAGAGAATTTTCTTCCAGGTACAGAGAGATCATACACGTAGGTTTCTTTAAGTATAACACTCGCATCACACTGACGCTGAGCCACAGACATGACAAGGAGATTAGCACCTCTTGGAGCAACAGACCTGATTTGACAGGGCATTGTAAGTCGGTCGGATCTGTGGCGCCGAGACTGCTCTGCCTCTTTGGCCCCAGGGCATCAACGTCGACAAAAGGCTACCACATGGAGATCCCTAGGCATTTCATCCGCAAACGGGGCCTAAAATCACTCAGTTGCTTCAATCTACCGGCGTTCGAGAACTCGGCAGTCCTGGCTTGGATCGCGACTATCGGGTTGGAACCGTTCCACTGGCCTCGCGAGGTTATCTTCCGAAATCTACCAACGGCCGAGGTACTAAAGCACAGGAACCCCACTCGACCACTTTACCCTTCAATTATATCTCATCAAACAAACAGAGGAATGGCCTCCCTAATAACAGGTTTGGCGTTGACGGCACGGCGAAATCCTGTGTCAGTATTGGCGTTGACTTCGAGCAGTATTGATTTATGTCTCGAAGATGAGCATGGCCATATTTGCAATGGGGAAAGAGCCAAACAAAAGTCGAGCCACCTTTCGTGATGGATGCATAGCAATCAATAATTGTTATTTTTCTCTACTATGTCGAACTTGAATAATCATTTTGCTGACCCACTAATGGGAAACGGCGAGCGGGGGACTCGAAAGATGGAGAACAAGCGTGATACGTTGATGGAGAGGGATCTGGCCTCCAACAATATCACAAATATCAAAAATGAAAATTGTTGTAATGATGAGGAAGGTCGGCGGCTCAAAGAAACCAGAGAGACTAGCAGATCCGTGGGACTGCTTCCTCCCGGCTTGCTGGTTGATTTACGGAGAGGTAACGTGAGATATATTCACACCGAGCTTCAAATTCTGGGTTCGACCGTCAATTTCGTCGAGGGTAAATCGAAGGAAATCAAACTGTGCAGTGGAAAACGTGTCGTGAGAACATGGTAGAAAGCCGCAGTCTCATAATTGTCAATTCCGGGTGGGTTCTATGCGTTGAGACGCGGATGCTGGCCTCGATGCACTGTCGTGAGAGTTGATACTGATACCACCGCCCTGGATTTCCTCTTCTCCACGAGATACTTGATACAGATGAGACTCGGCGCAATGACATAACAAATGAATCATCCAGGTCGGCGACGTGAACTTGGGCTGGATTGGTATCTTCAACGATAATGTCCACAGGCCCTTGTGGCTTGTGCGTGGCGAAGAATAGCCTGAAAGTAAGGGAGAAGTGCTGGTTAGATTCTTGAGGAGGAAGCAGTTTCATTTCTTGTTGTCACGTATAATTATTTTAAAAGGCTGGAGTCCCGGAAGCCTCGCCACGGGAATGTGGAGAAAAGCAGCGGATGGTTGACAATGATGCCGTCATCGACAAAGCAGCAATAATCAAATTCCGCTATAAGATATGTAGACCACAACATGGAAGCTTCTCACGGTGCACACAAGTGCAGCAGTAGCAGTAGATAGCAGGCTTGTCATGAGAAAAAGTGGTAGTGGTGAGGGCTACATGCCCAAATCTCCAGTTACTCTCGGAGCTTTGCCAACATCGACATAAATGTGTCCAGACAAACCATGATAAGCCAGAGCTCTTCCTTTGATGGACAACTGTCGAAGTCGTGGGGAATTCGTATCCTTCTAGCTGCCACTTTTGCTGATGAGAGCAATTGGAAAGTGAAAGAGCTCGGCGAGATTATCTGGAATACGATCCTGGTGTGCTTGGCATTGAGGAGGGATCGAGGGCCCTTTCCGCCCTTAGCCTCTAGGAGTACTGTAGGGGAATCAACATTAAATCTTTCAAAGGCTATTCAGGATCGATTGCGCGGCCTCCACCCTCATTCCTTATGGTTCGCCGCTGAGTCCGCAGAGGCCAAGGAGGTCTGAGGTGTAGCATTTCCATAGTAACTTTACGTCAGTGTGTACAGCGTTTGGTGGTATCAGACAGCTGGGTAGAGTACGAGGCGACCACCGCCCGGTCACCAAAACCATGCTACTTCCCAAGGGCGGTGTGACTTGGAAGTCAACGAAAGCTCGACTACCGCCTTACCGAGCTATCGTACACTATATTACTCGATCTCGAACTGTTACCTTCGTCACTCTAGCAGTTGCTACGCTAATATTATGGGGCGGGATATTCACATCATCGCGGGAAATGCATAGGTAAATGGGATATTCAATGCACTGTTCTCATAATTTGGATTGACGGGCTTTCGCTTTCCTACAGATTTTACTGCTGGGGTCCCGCGAAAGCTCCCATGGCAATGACGGCGAACGAGCAGGCACAATGGCACGCACATCTACAGACACCCGTGATCTACAATCACCACGCCCCACTCGAGATCGAGTCACCTTCGATACAAAGCGTCGACCTCAATGGCATCATGTCCACACCCAGGGCGGCTGTCAATGAAGAGCGTGTGCTCATCTTGACGCCCCTGCGGGATGCCGCCCCCTTCCTCAGCAAATACTTCGACCTCCTTTCCGAGCTAACCTACCCCCATGATTTAATCGACTTAGCCTTTCTTGTGGGCGACTCTACGGACGACACCAAGGCAGTTTTGGCTGCAGAGCTAGATAGGGTGCAGAAGCGGACGGATAAGATACCATTTCACAGCGCATTGATCGTAGAGAAGGATTTTGGTGCTGTCGTTGGGCAGACTGTCGAGGAAAGGCATGGGTTTAAAGCTCAAGGACCGAGAAGGAAGTCGATAGCGAGGGCGCGAAATTACTTATTGTACACCGCACTGAAGCCAACACACTCATGGGTATACTGGAGAGATGTCGACATTCAAGATAGTCCAGGCAAGATACTGGAGGACTTCATGGATCACAACAAAGATATTTTGGTTCCAAGTATGAGTTCTTGGACATTGACACCCAAAGGAAAATGCTGATAGCCCAGATATCTGGTTTCACAGATACGAGAACGGTCGAGATATCGAAGGCAAATGTGAGTTAGAGCCTTACCGAAGTTTCCATCAGCTCAGATGCTGACGCGGTTATCAGTCGACTACAACTCGTGGATTGAGTCAGAAACTGGCCGTAGACTTGCAGATTCTTTGGACAAGGATGTAGTTCTCGCAGAAGGCATGCATTCAAGAGCCGTGGTGAGGCAGGACAAGTAGACGCTAATGTTGGCGTTAGGGTACAAGGAATATAACACTAAGCGAAAGTATCTCGTGACCCTCGGAGACTGGCGAAATAATAAAGACGAGGAAGTGGAACTGGACGGTATCGGTGGCGTGAACATCCTAGTCAAGGCGGACGTACACAGATCAGGTGAGTAGGACATATATAACAGCAGTGCCCTTTGCCCTGCTGACTGTTTGCCAAGGCATCAATTTCCCCTGTTATGCATTCGAAAACCAGGCCGAAACAGAGGGATTCGCAAAGATGGCCAAGCGGGCAGGATACCAAGTCGTTGGACTGCCAAATTACGTGGTCTGGCACATTGACACCGAAGAGAAACGGGGTAATCTGGGCTCGAGGCCCGCTTACTAAGGAGTAGAACGCATATTGCTCTGATCGTTGATATGTCTTTATTACAAATATTGGTGGCGCCCTCAAATTGGGCATTGGACCTCTTATACATCTCCTATGACATCGTGGGGATGGGGCTTGGCACGAAGGGAACTGCCACTGCGTAGGATCACTGGTCCAAACTCGACGGGAACTGAACCGTGAATTGGGTTGAGTTGTGTGGGTTACGGAAAGCGAACAAATAATGATGGGTAGCTGTTTCTCACTTCCATTGCCAGGCGTTCCGGGCTTCTTTCATTATTGTATAAATTAGCGCTCCTCTGTTGAATGGACGAATCCGTTGGTTCTGGGTAATAGGAAGGCAACGCACGCTCGGTGAGCCGCAGGCGTTTTCTATAGGTGTATATGTTTCAGAGGCTCTTTTAGGTCCAAGAGAAGCCGGCATGGATCGGACTCACTCAAAAACATGGATACAGCATGATATACACCGAATGTCGGGTACGAAAGCCACAGGTGATGCCAAGCGCATCTCATGTCAAAAACCCTCAGGCAATAGACGTCTTGTATCAGTAGATTTTCTCTTTCCTGTCCACATACTAGGAGCTATCTTAGAGAACCCAAGTGCGCAGCAGGTCTACTTCCAGGATAAGCAGGCAATCATTGTTGATAGGATGAAGCAGAAGGTTTTGAGGGCATCTTCAGCACAATTCCAGCAGCAGGAACCTGAAAATTCCATCTCACTATTATGCTGAACATTCCAACAACAGTTGAGCATCTGTCTAGTAGTTCAATGCATGCTTCGAGTCTTACGAAGCGGATGCCTGGAAGATATCCGGGATTTCGAAGCGATCAAGGCTCCACGTGCTCTCGAAAGCTTCTCTGCCGAATTTCTCAATCATATACGCCAGACTCAAACTTGTCACTCTCGAAAAACCTGGCTGTGATAGTATTACCATTGAAAATCCTCCCTTCAAGAGCGTTGACAGCCTAAGAAAGATTAGCGATGCCTTTGCTGATCTCGAAATATGACATACCCTCAGTGCCGATAATTGGCTGGTGAATTTTACGAAAACGGGAGCCTTAGAGACATCGCTTCGATCAATGAAGACCCTTTCAACACGGCCATACTGTGAACATCAATACGATGCTGCGTTAAAGAGCTTACATCCAGAATAAACTTACTTTGTCCCCGCACTCCTCTCCTATCTCCTGCATCAGACCACCGTCACCTGATCCCTCCATTTCGGCATCTAGATCCATGCCATCCACCATTCCGTGTAGGACGACAACCTCACTCATCGCACCAAACCTACCCTCTTCGGACTCGGCACTCTTCTTTTTGCCTCCAATTATCTTTCCTCTCCCGCCAGGGCCAACAAAACCTCCACCTTCGGCATCGGGCTTCTTCTTCTGCTTTTCAATCTGCACGCGCAGCGGATTCACTATACCCGAACCACTAGCACCAAGCCCAGAGCCTTTGCTCCAGCCATACTTTGACATTAGGCGTTCCGCGAATCCTTTCTGACCTGGTCGTAGAGACCTGGGAGCAACATCTGACGGTGCTTCTTCCTCGAATTGGTCTGTCTGTAAAGCGCCCTCCAACTCGGCTTCCGTTGCTGGTAATTCAGATGGAGCAATGGGGAAGTTGTATCGTACGGGTGCTCTTGATATGCTTGGCGGCGGAGGTGCATTGACCGCAGGAGGAAGTGATGGCTTCTGAGCCTCGAATAGCTCTGGAGCTGATGGTGGTGACGGCGGTGGCGGCGGAGGCTTATCGAGAAGATGAGGGTTTGGCGGCGGTTCTGGCATAGTAGCTGGGTTATCAAGCCCAGATAATCGCGTACGGCGTGTGTAAGCATCTTCGCCGGTGCGACCATCAGGTGCGTTGACCTCAAGGATATCGTCCTGTGACTTATCATCGCCCTCGAACATTGGAGGGGGTGCGAAAGACATCGCAGGCGGTGCAAATTGCTCTGTGTCAATGTCAGTCGTCAAACTCTTACCGGCAAGAACGACGTACTATTCGACTGAGACCGGTAATGATCGTCTGAGCTATCCGAGTCACTCCCACGTCTCTTTGCCATGCGATGGGCGTAGAGCTTGTCTTTCCATTCGCGTATCTCCATAATTTTCTCCTCGCTATGCTTGTACTCTTCGTAGTTGTTTGGCCTGGAAGGATCGTAAATGTCATCCCAGTTTTGAGGGACGCGTGACTCTTCTTTGTTCTTCTTACGCTTCTTCCTACCGCCTCGCTGTCGCTTTTCACCTCCGTGAAACCCGTTGACATCGTCGTCTTCGTCGTCTGCCGTCCAAGCCGCAAGCGTGGTTTTAGCTGGGGGTCGTGCTGTTACACCGACTAGGTCGGGAGAATTCGGAGCTGATGCGGGAGCTGTAGCAGATGCCTTTTGTGATGGGACTTTTGGTCTTGGTTTCTGTGTCGACAACTGAGGTCGCTTTGTTGGTTGAAGGCGCAAAGAAGCTATTCAATGCAAAAATCGCATGAAACCGTGAGCCAACCCTAATCGCAGATACAATAACCTCACACAGAGATAGGCTGGTATCTACCGGCACTTATCTGTTGCTTTTCTGTTGATGCTCGGTCTTGCTGCGCATCTTGTCCTGCGGATTGTTTGAATACGACAGGTGCTCGTGATATCGTGCCAGGTATGGAATCTTTGTTGGATGAAGAACCGAGAAGATTGGCGTAGAGTGACAGACCACCAGGGCTGGCTGTCTTGGGCGCTGTGCCAGGGGCCATGGCGATAACGAGAAAAGAATCGTGCATTCTGGAATCAAAAGTCAAAATCCAATCCTTGTCGGTAGTCAGCGGGAAGTGTCCTAGCGGCCGTTTTCTATGGCGATAACCCTAACCCTTACCCTTGCAGATCCCGGGTCCACATGACGTCACTGGACGGAGCATTTCACGGCAAACATTGGTCCTTTAGTTCTGTGCAAAGTCACCAGCATCTTTTATATCGCTCGTAGCAGCTCAAGTTTATTATACAATGGACACTTTGTCTACTACCATTGCCACGACCGGGACAAGAACTGCTATCATCGTTCCCAGCAAATCCAATTCCTTAACAATCTCCTACGAGCAGCTTATCTCCAATGTCTTGACCTTCCAAAAGAAACTTGCCTATCTAGGCACAACCCCTCAAGCTGCTGTTTCGATTGCTCTCCCCAATTCCTATGAGTTCATCGTTGCCTTTCTGGCAGCGTCATGGCAGCGCGCAATTGCTGCCCCACTGAATCCAGCATACAAGCAAGATGAGTTTGAGTTCTATATTGACGATCTCAGCTCAGCTGTAGCCCTTGTGCCGCGTGGTTCGTTCCAGCAAAACGGGCCAGCGGTACGTGCAGCACGGAAACACCAAGCCGCAATTGCAGAATGCTACTGGAATGGCAATGAAGTCGTTCTAGACAT
>JAABUW010005695.1_pt1 | contig 16030 bp, 15 predicted proteins | sample 5560081 | NCBI WGS metagenome assembly JAABUW01 (sample SAMN10711882, study PRJNA513363) | rock metagenome | isolation source: Antarctica rocks | place: Antarctica: Victoria Land, Knobhead sud | reverse complement strand
AGTTCAAGAAGTAAAGACTGTGCTTTGTTTAACTTATAAGACAGAAGTTTCTTATCAAAGTTTGTGTTTGAATCATCATTTGATGAATCAGACTCTGAACTTGAAGAATCATTCTTTCTTCTTTCTGCAACAGTTGTTTCTTCATCATTTGACTCAGATTCATCTGTATCAGAAAGAGAAGAATCAGATACATCATTGAATGAAGAACTTGATTTTGTTGAAGAAGAAACAGAAGCAGAAGAAGATGAAGATGAACACGAAACTTGCTTTCGTTTCTGTTGTCATTTATTCTTCTTCTTCTTTGTTTCTTCTTCAACAAAAAGAATATCAACTTCGTCAGATTCAACAAATTCATGCAAATCATTGATTAAAGCTTGACTTCTATCAGATAAATGAAACAGTTTTTTCAAAGATCTTTTCTCATCTTTTGAAGATGCAAGTTCAATTGCAGATGTAAAAGACAATTCTTTATTTGTAACTGAAGCAGTTTTGAATAAAAAACAAAAGAATTGAGCAAAAATCTTCGCATATTTATCAATAGTAGATAAATTCTGCGTAGCTTTGAAACTCTTGATTCAAATGTTATTTAATTCAAAACTGTTCAACACATTAAGATGCTGTCTTGACATGTATTGAACTTTTGAAAGACTTGTTTGAAAAAGTTGTTTGATTTGTAAAGAAAGTGCAAAAAGAATGTGTTCAGATGTTTTATCTGCTGACTGCACAAAAGTATTCACGAAAGAATAATTTCATCTGTTCAAGAAATTCAAATACTGAGTTTGAATTTGAAAAGCAGAAAGTTCTTCTTGAGTATGTTTCAAATCAATAATCTCAGATTTTGCTTGAATTTTCTCAACTTTCTTCTCATAAGAAGACAGAAGAGTTGAAACAGCAAGATCAGATTGTAAATCATTGTCATTATCAGATTTAATACTTTGAATATCTGATGCAATGTTTGAAATAACTAAGTTTGAACGTGCTTGTACTTGAAAGAAAAATCGATTCTTAAGTAAAGATTGTGCAGTAATAAATGAAGTGACAGTATGTTTAAAATCACTTGCGTGATCATGTGTACAATGTCTTTTCATATTCTTCATGTTTAACAAAACTTGTTTGCATATATTGCAAGAAAATGCATTATTATGTATAACAAGCTCTGAAAAATCAGAAACTATTGTCAAAGATTGTTGAATTAATGATAGTGTATGTGAAGCAGTGTTGAGACTGTGTCTAGATCATTCAACCAAAGAGGCTCGAAACTGATATGTATGTATTGCTCTTTAAAGATAGCTATAACAAGACATTAAGAATACAGAAGAGAAAGAGTGCGAGCTCTTCTATAAATAATGGCTTGAGGCTGCGCTAGGCTCGATACAGATGTGATGTAATATGTCAGATGTGTTTGTCTAAAAGAATGATGAAAGAAATGAATGAAGAAAGTGCTGAACAACGAGAAGAAGTGCTGAGAATGGCTCGAAGGGTTCAATAGGGGTGCGCTAGGTTCAAACTAGGCATAGCGTCATCTGAACTCTGGTCGGTTCAGGCATGTTCGTAACAAGCAGTGAATAATTGTAAAGAAGAAATTCATGATAGAAGCTTTTGCTGTTTTTCTCTTTTTGATTGATGTGAATAATGAAACTTGATATGAGAAGAAAACGTGTCAGAAAATAAAGCAATATGATATTCTGAACAAAGTAACAAAGAAAACTTAGAATAATATGATAGAAAAGAGAAAGAAATACACTCAGCTGCGTTCTGTGTATCTGATGTTGAGTTACTATTCAATAAATTAATATATAATGCTTTATTATTGCATGTATTATTATATTTACTTACTGTGATGCAGATCTTACGCGTCGACTTCGATCAATTGCTGCGTCGTTGATGAGCTCATTATGTACAGACATGTCGAGTTATGTACACAAGACGTAGCGCTGTAGATTCAATCTCAATTGATATATGTAGCTTTGATAATCAAACACAAGTAATATGAATGCTGTAGCAACGTTGTTGAGTGCGTTGTATGTAGCTTGTCAATGATGTTCTGACGTTGAACAAGACATGAAGTTGAAAGAAAGATGAAGCAAATTTACTAAAGTAGCGCTGAACTAAGAGCTTGCGCAGAACATCAAAACTGAACATGTATATTTGATCTTTGACATTTTGATTTACAACGCAAGCAGTAAACTTAATGAGTTTAATATTATTTAAATCGTAATTGCTTGAATTAAAACTTTGTCATATAAAATTATTCTTTTAAAGCGTTGTTTGTTGAACTGTAGTGATTTTACGTCAATTGTGCAACGAGCGCTGCTATGTTGAACGTTTAACTTTAACATTCGCAATACTTTCAATAATGATTGCTATGTCAGATTTCAATATTATTCAATTATTTTTGAAGATCTGAATTCAGCTGATTCAGAGCTACAAGTACGTCTTAGAAAGTTTTGTCAAATAATGAATGCATGAAGTTCAGTAGTGATCGGGGAATTGCTGCTATGCGGGGAATCCGGTCGCGCAGCGCATCGAAATATCCCCAACCTCGACTGCTAGGTCAAACCTTGATATTTTTCGATTATTTCTGAAGCATTGAATTCAGCTCAATCAGAGCTACAATTATGTCTTCCAAAGTATGTCAAGAAGTCAATGCGCAGAAATTGATCCGGGCGGGGGAAGGGTTACTACTAGGCGGTCAACCAGCGCAATGAACCTCCTCAACACCGATTACTAGGTCAAATCTGAATATTTTTCGATTATTTCTGAAGCATTGAATTCAGCTCAATCAGAGCTACAATTATGCCTTTCAAAGTATGTGAGATAGTCAGCGCGCAGAAATTGATCCGGGCGGGGGAAGAATTACTACTAGGTGGGCTGTCACTCAGCGCATTGAACCTCCTCAACCCCGATTACTAGGTCAAATCTGAATATTTTTCGATTATTTTTGAAGCATTGAACTCAGCAGATTCAGAGCTACAATTATGCCCCCCAAAGTATGTGAGGTAGTCAGCGCATCGAGGTTGATCCGAGCGAAGAATTCGATAGCAGGTAGCAAATTCACCCATTCGCCCCGCCGATAGGGCTGACCACTGCTGCTAGGGCTGACCACTGCTTCTAGGGCTGAATGCTTCCGATAGGGCTGACCACTGCTCCTAGGGCTGAGCATAGGTGGGAACAGGTAGGCCCCGGGGCATCAACATCCCCAACCCCATTTACTCGATCAAACCTTGATATAAATCAATTATTTTGACGGCATTGAATTCAGCTGATTCAGGGCTACAATCATGCCTTCCAAAGTATGTGAGGTAGTCAGCGCGCATATGTTGATCCGGGCGGGGGAAGAGGTACTACTAGGTGAGCGGTCAACCAGCGCAGTGAGCCTCCCCAACCTCGATTACTAGGTCAAACCTGAATATAAATCAATTATTTTGACGGCATTGAACTCAGCTGATTCAGGGCTACAATTACGCCTCCCAAAGTATGTGGGGTAGTCAGCGCGCAGGAATCAATCCGGGCGGGGGAAGGTGCTGGCAGCGGGGCGACCGAGCAGCCCCAACCCTCAATATCTCCGACCCCATTTGCTGGGTCAAACCTTCATATTTTCCCGGGATTTTTGGACCGTTGAACCGGCCCCGATCGGCTCTACAATCTCCGTCCGCGAAAGTCCTTCGCCAGAGGGCACCTAGTAGGCGTTCGAGGCAGGTGGCCGATCGACCGAAGGGCAGGTGACCTCGCTAGCCGAATGAGGTTTGGCGGCGGGAAGCTTTCTCTGGGCCACCTGAGCAGGTGACTCAGAGAAGCGAGTCGAGAATAGAAGGTAGCATTAATCAATTCGAGCAGAGAGAGAATGACAGCTGCGAAATCGATCAATCAATGAACGCGATGAGCATTCTTCTTTCTTCTCGCTGCAACTTTGCAATCATCACGAATCTCACAAATGCAAAGAGAGTAAATTATAATTTCGAAGCAGCTTTACAATTTGAGCTCAAAATCTTTTGAAAATTCAAAGATGAATCTAATTAAACTTTATTGCGAAAATAAATAAACTCTACTTCTCATTCTGAGATGTGCACTCGCTCGATAAAACATGAGCACTAACAAATAAATGAACTCTATGTAAAGTTCAATTACTCATTAAGAATAAATAGTTGTAGATAGCTTGTTCATTCTTCATGACTTTCTATTGAATAGTCTTCATGTTTTCTTGTCATGACTCTTTATCATGACTTTTCTTCATGACTTTTCTTCATGACTTTTCTTCATGACTTTCTATCAAACAATCTTCATGTTTTTTCTTCATGACTTTTCTTCATGACTTTTCTTCATGACTTCTCTTCATGACTTCTCTTCATGACTTTTCTTCATGACTTTTCTTCATGACTTTCTATCAAACAATCTTTATGTTTTTTCTTCATGACTTCTCTTCATGACTTCTCTTCATGACTTTTCTTCATGACTTTTCTTTATGACTTTTCTTCATGACTTTTCTTCATGACTTTCTATCAAACAATCTTTATGTTTTTCCTTCATGACTTCTCTTCATGACTTCTCTTCATGACTTTTCTTCATGACTTTTCTTTATAACTTTTCTTCATGACTTTTCTTCATGACTTTCTATCAAATGATCTTCATGTTTTCTCTTCATGACTTTCTACCATGACTTTTCTTCATGACTTTCTATCAAATAATCTTCATGTTTCTCATCATGACTCTCTATCAAAAAGATAATGCAAAAAGGTAATGCAAAAGCAAAAAACCGGAAAATTTTCTATATTTAACTTTCTTAATGTCATATTCAATTGCTTAATGAGTTGAGTCAAGTCAGCAGATTCTGACTCAACTTGAGATCAATACTAGATTGAGTCACAAGATTGATATCAAGTATTCAAGTTGAATCACGACATTGATATTAAGTACTTGAGCGAATCAGAAAGTAGGTATGAAAACTCAACTTGATGATCAGTCTAAGCTCAACAAGTTAATGCATCAATCTTGATGTTCTGTTTATCAGATTGATACATTATTTTGAAGTTGAAGTCAATGAGCTTCTGAACTCAATGCATTTAATGTTTGTTCAGCTTTTTATCTTTCATCAATGAGATGAGCGTTTGATGATCAATGAACATCTTAATAGAAATGTCAGTTAACTTCAGTTCAAGTCATCAATGTTCAAATGCTCAAATGATGATCAGAAGTTCTTTATCATATATCTTGTAGTTGCATTCAGCAGAAAACATGTTCTTGCTATAAAAGACAATCAAATGTAATACTTCTTTGTCATCATATTGAGAGAGAATTTCATCATTGATGTAGTTGAATGAGTTAATTTCAAGAATAGTTTCACAAGTTTAATCAAAGTGACGTAGTATAAAAGTCTTGATTATATGTCTTTTCATATGATTGAAGATGATCTGATAGACTTCATTTTATTCAAATATGATCTTCTTTTGAGTGAGTTGAATCATTGAATGAACAATTTTTGAAAAGTTCTTGATGAAGCATCAATAGAAATTGCAAAAGTCAATGAAAAACTGCATCTGAGTAAGATTATTGAGTGTAAGTCAATCAACAACTGCTTGCATCTTTCGTAAGTTCATCTTTAATTCTTCAATTGATATCAAGAGTTTTAAAAAGATAGTTTTCTGAACATGAAATTTGCACTTGTTGATGTTTATCTGTAGATCAGCTTCTTGCAGTTTATTCAAGATCAATTGTACATGTTGCTTGTGTTTCTTCAAGATCTTGCTGTAAATGATAATGTTATTTAAATAAATCTGACAAAACTGATGTAGATACTCAAACAACATGTTGTTCATATAATGTTGATAGAATGCAGATTCATTGATTAATTCAAAGAGCATTACATGATATTTGTATAAGTTGAAGAAGATAATAAAGATAGTCAAATCTTTGCTATTTGAATGCATGTGTAATTTGTTAAACGTGATAATGATGTTCAATCAAGTCAGATACTTACTTTCTTGTTTTGACTGAATTAAAATGTAACGAAAGTGAAAGATCTCTTTAATATATGAGTAAAATTTAAGCTCTTTTGTTTCGTGATTAATTTATTGCTTGAGAATAAAGCAATTGATTTCTGACTAGTAGAGTTGAAATTCGAAAATCAAAGAGAATCAATTTGCATATCAATTACTAGGTCAATTTTGTTCATTCATGTTTTTTCAAGAATCATTTGATGTTGATTTAATTGAGTGATCAACATAAAAGCTGTGTCAATCATATGATCTTAAACAGTCAGATTCAAATAAATGACATGAGTAATGAGTTTCTTAGCATAATGATTGTCAAATTCTCGAATTGACTTCGCTTTGATCAAAGTCAGAAGCTTGATTTGCAACTGATCACAAACAATCTGCGCAATCACTTCATCAATGAATGAATAGTCAGCAGCTTCAGTGTCAATCAATGACTTCAATGAGTAACTAATTTCATTGTTAGAAAGTACATATTCAGTAGTCAAAGATTCAGAAGCAAAAGAATCATTTAACATGCTCATCATTGAAGAAATTAACACATCTTTCATCACGTCTTTGATGAAAGTCACTAGTTTTTTGCCTCATTATTCTCTGAAGAAGAAGACATTTTCTTCTTCTCTTTATTCTTTGAAATGACAATCTCATGTAAATGAAGAGTGAAAACTCAAGAAGCAGAAATGTTAATCTTGTTCAGCTGAGAGCAATTCTTGAACAAGTGACTCAAGATCTTGCAAATATAGCAGATGATAAATGATCTTGCTGACTTAAAAATAAAAAAAATAATAGACTTAACATAATCAATTATCAAAGTCATCACTGACAATGAAGTAGCATGTTTGTCAGATATGACAGTGACTTTGATAATGACAATGCAACGTTCATTGCATAGCTGATAGTTGACTCACTGTTTATTATTCACATTTTGAAGAAATTTCTTTAAATGAGAAAGCAAAGTAAAGTTTTTTAAACAGATTGATAAAGCGTTTTGCAAGCGATTATTGATTTTATTCTGAAGATTGTTCATCAGAATGCAATCATCATAATTGAGATAGCTGAATAACTTCATAAAGTTGAAGTAAAAGATATTGAAAAACTTGTCTGCTTGTCTCAGAATGTTGTATTCATGATGACACTTTCAATTCTTATTCAGTTCATTGTATATTTCTTTCAAATGATCAAATAGCTTGTAAATTAAAGTGAATGAATTTAAAGAATTAAAACAACGTTGAGCGAAGATGTACTTTGCAACGTCATCTTCTAGTTTAAACATCATGTAAATAATACAGATAGTCTCATCATTGAATTGATTGACATTGACAATCAGCTTATCATTCATCTTGTTTCTTCAATCTTTTCAAGTTGATTCATCTTCATCAATGAATATAAATGAGTTCAAAAATTTGTAGAATTGATGATGTTCATTTTCAAATGAGATGAACTTAGTAAATGTTTCTCATCGAGTATGATTCTCGATAAAAGCATGCAACTCAATATCTTGTTGAGATAGATGATTTGTAGTAGATTGAGACTCAGTAGATTGTTGAGGTCAAAGCTGATTCGCTGAACGCTATCTTTTTTTGAAACTCAATACTTTCTTTCATAGTTTAATGATAATCTCTTCTTGAATGTTTATTGTCATTTGATTGATCTTTAGCTCATTAAGTCTCTTAATGTGATTGACTTGTAGATTAATTCATTGCTCATTGAGTTTCAAAGTCATGTTTTGTTGATCTCTTAACTCTATCAGCATTTTGATGATTTCATTTGACTGATCAATAGTTCATTGACAAAGTTGTTGACTTATGTTGATGTTTCATGAGATAGCAACATTCTGAGATTTCGCTGAAGCATCAAAAGAAATAAGAGAAACTCATTTACTAACAATGCTTCTAAGCAGATGAGCTGTTTGTAACTTGACTGATTCAGAGTCGTGTGTCATTATGAGAAAGATAAAGATAAATAGATAGATTTGATTGTGATAAGGTTTGATAAATTTGAATGTGTGTTTTGATGAAAGTAATTCAAAGAATTTCTTGCAAATTTTCTGAATGAATGAAGTAGATTATTTTGTATCATTTACACGTTAATAGCAGAGTAGTTGATGAGCATTTATCTAATGTTAGAAGTCAGCATAAAGTGAGTCATATGAGTGTCATTTAACTAATAAATAAATGCTAAGAAAGAAAAGTATCTACAGAAAAGAACTTGATTCTTATATGTGTATTTCTCAGCTCTGTGCTAAACTCGATTAAGTTGACATTTTACACATATGATGCAGAGTTTCAATGACATCATCTTTAAATCAGATTCTCGCTAGACTCAATTAAAATGAAATCAGACAAAGACTAGACAAAGAATAGATGAAGACTAGAATCATAACATTTGTTGCATTTCAAAGTCATGTCTTATTGATCTTTTAACTCATCTAACATCTTGATAATTTCATTTGATTAATCAAGAACTCATTGATGTAATTGTTTTTTAATCTTGATGTTTCATGAAGTTGCAACATTCTGAGATTCAGCTGAAATATTAAAAGAAAAAAGAAAAACTCATTTATTTACAATGCTTTTAAGCAGATGAATTATTCAAGATTCAACTGATTCAAAGTCATATGTCATGATGAGAAATTGAAGATAAAGATAAATAGATTGTGATAAATTTGATAAATGTAATTCAAAGAAGCTTTTGTAAATTTTCTGATAAACAAATGAATACAATATTTGAAGAATTTCTTGCAAATAAAAAGTGATACAAATTTAAAGAATCTCTTGTGAATTTCTGAATGAACGAAGTAAATTATTTCATATCATTTACATGTCAATAGCAAAGTGATTGATTAGCATTTATTTACTGTTAGAGATCAACATAGAATGAGTCATATGAATGTCATTTAACTAATAAATAAATGTTAAGAAAGAAAAGTATCTACAGAAAAGAACTCAATTCTTATATGTGTATTTCTCAGCTTTGTGCTAGATTTGATTGAATTGACATTTTACACATATGATGCAAAGTCTCAATGATATCACTTTTAGCTTGAATGCTCATTAAACTTGATTAGAATGAGATTAAGATGAAGACTAGTCGAAGAATAGATAAAAACTAGAATCATAACACTTTCAATTAATTAATGAGTAAGCATTAGCATGATTAGAAAGAATAAAGAAGAAAGTTAAGTTTATGTGTTCATTCACAAGCAATGCTTTCATCGAGAAAAACTAGCTGATCAGAAGTTCAGCTCATAAATCATTGTTTTTATTCATTGCAAAGCTTTTTATTACATTCAGCAACAATTCTTTAAGTAATCTTTCTGCTGTATTTAGCTTGTTTAAACAGTCTGCTGATCATGCTTTGACTGATAATAATATCAAACTCGTTGTACAGAAATCAAATTATGTCATTCTGATAAATAATGAATTGTTGACTGAGAAAGTTAAAAAGCTTCTGAGCATGATATTCATTCAAAATTCTCAATCTATCAATTGTATCAAGTGCAAACATCACATTACTGAAATGAAGATGTTTTTTATGCATACAATTGATCTGCTGTCTGATAACATGAATGACTTTGTATATGAACGTTGTACTATCATCATGAATGAGATAAAATTGAATCTCATCTTTAAGATTCTGAATAAGAGCTTAAAGCATGCTAGATAGAATTTAGAATTGTCTTCATGTAAGATTGATGTTTGTATAGCTTCAAAAATAAAGCTTGAAGATGTTTTAAGAGTGTGAGAATGATATCTAGATATTTGCTTTATTTGCATTAAATTCAAGGCTGATTTGTGTGTTTTTTCAGTCAAATTCGCTAAAACTTGAAAACTGAACCAGACTTTTGCATACAACGATAGCTAAATTGATTTTCAGATATTCAAGAAGATTAAAAGTTTTTTGTTCATTGACGCTGTTATCTATTCAATACCTTAGCTCAGAAAAGCGAAATTATGCGCATGGTCGACTGAGCTTGCGCGATCATGCTCGAATGATCGGCATGGTCGCGATCTCTAGCGTTGATCGCATGATCTGTAGTCTCTGATGATGCTGTATGTTTGATAATGGTTGATAATGGTTACAGGAAAGATCGAAAAAGAGATTGATTCGGTGCCATCGGGCGTGAACCGTTATCACTCTGTGTGCTTGGTAAACGTTGAAGCCCGTTGTCCCAGCTATTTTATTACCTTCCCCTTCAGCAGAATGCCCGTTTCTCAAACACTTGCACGTATAATCTCTTCTTTGCTATCAACCTCGAGTCGCCTCGAAAGTAATACCAGTCATTCCTGACTCTTCGAGTGGTGAGCAGATGATTCTACGAAACACGAAGAGGACTCTTCTGCTATGAAGGACATCGGCCTCCAACGGGAGAAAGAAAGCGACAACGATAATCTGGACGAGGTAGAGCCCATTTCGCCGCGGAAGATTCATGGAGTATCAGTACGTGTATCTCCTCGCGCTTGATCAAACCACTGAGTATGCTGACGGCAATATCAGTGGGTCCTTGTTATTGTGGCCACGCTTTCCAGCATTCTACTCTACGCGCTCGATAATACTATTGTTGCTAATATTATACCGGTATGATGGTTCACTTTTGAGAACGAAGTATGGGTGATAACAGTCTACAAGTCTATCGTCGACCGTCTTGGTCACGTAGAGCAATTAGCATGGCTCTCTGTTGGGTGAGCTGGATGGTAACCGTAATCTCGATACAGTCCAGTGAGCTAATATGTGAGCTAGATTCATGATAGGTGGTCTTAGCGTCGCCCTTCCAGTCGGCAGACTTTATGGGCTTTTTGACGCAAAATGGCTTTATGTCATCTCCATTGTTCTCTTCATGGGTGGCTCTGCCCTGTGCGGCGGCGCGCCTAACATGGCTGCCTTGATCGTTGAGCGAGTCATTGCTGGCGCTGGTGGTAATGGCATGTACGTCGGAGTCGTCACCTTACTCTCCGTCAATACAACAGAGAAAGAGAGACCTATATATCTCGGCTTAACGTGAGTTTGAACATCAACTCGAATCGTGGTTTTGTCTATACTGACTGGAACTTAGTGGCCTCGTGTACGGAATAGCTACGCTTCAAGATATGTCATAATAATTCCAAGGACTACATCTGCTGCAATACTTCTTGTACGGTCTTGTTACGCTTTACTGACAATGTTTATAGGGACAGTCATTGGGCCAATTATCGGAGGCGCTTTTGCGGATTCGCGTGCTACTTGGCGTTGGGGTTTCTATATAAATCTTGTGGTTGGTGGTGTCTTCACTCCGGTCTACTTCCTTCTCCTGCCGTCCTTCGACCCCCGACCCAATACCAAAATGTCCACTCGGTTCCGGGACTTCGACTACCTAGGTGCCGTTCTCCAAGTAGGCTTCTTCGTATCTCTGCTCATGGCCATCAACTTCGGCGGAACACTCTATGCCTGTAATAGCGCCCAAACCATCGCTTTGTTCGTCGTTGCTGGAGTAGTGCTTATGGTATTTGCTCTGCAGCAGACCTTTACAGTGCTTACACACGCCAATGGTCGGATGTTCCCAATCCACTTCCTCAAGATGAAGGAGTCAGTCTTGCTGTTCATACTCATGGCTGCGAACAATACAGAAGCTTTCCTGCTCATGTACTACATTCCGCTATACTTTCAATTCACCCGTGGAATTGGTTCGCTGAATTCAGGCGTGAGGCTTCTTGCACTCATTGTCATGGTTACAGTCACTATTATGGCCAATGGTGCTGTTATTTCCAAGACTGGACACTACCAACCGTGGTACATTGTTGGAAGCGCTCTCATATTGATTGGTGGAGTTCTAATGTGTAAGTCAAAGGTGTAAACCGCCATGCGCTTTCAAACTTTGTAGAAGCTAAATGATCTGCTTTTCTGACAGCTCGGATTACCGTTACAACCCACGCTGCAAATGTTTATGGCTACGAAGTTTTGCTTGGCGTAGGCGTCGAAGCTTATCTCCAGGCCGGCTACGCCGTGATCCAGGGCGTGCTCGATCCCTCGCATATGTCCTACGGCGTCACGTTCATGTTGCTCGGTTAGTAGTCCGTCTCGGCTGTCCCTTTAGGCCTTAAATGCTAATCTATTGCGTAGGTCAACTCCTTGGTATCGCCCTCTCGCTCCCCATCTCCGGTGCCGCATTCGTCAACACCGCAATAAACGGCCTCCAGAAAATCCTCCCCAACGTACCCCGCCAAAAGCTTCAAGCGGCGATTTCAGGCACAAGCGAAGGGTTCTTTGAGACACTCGATCCTGCGACGAAGGCTATGACCTTAGACGTGATTATGGGCTCTTTGCAGAAAACGTGGGGCGATCTGAACATTTTCCTTTTTCGAAAATACAAGTGGGCTAACTGAATTAGATTCACTCTTGTCTACGTCGCTGGTGCGGTAGGCTTGGTGGCTTCTCTATTCCTTTCGGTAAGTCATCTTTTAATTCGCCATTGGCACATGGTTTGCTGACTCTGATGTCTCAATTGTAGAGAAAGAAATTGAATCTGGGACCTGCTGCTGGGGGGTAGGTCGGAAGTGAAGATGCAGCTTACAGCTCGTGACACGAAGAAGGATTGGTCTGGCAACGTGTGGAGTGACACACTAGAATATACTTTTAGACTGTTGAATTGAGAAGAAGAAAAATACTTGGAATTGTTGTACGAGTGCACGTTATCCCAACAACTGTATGGGAACGTTCGGTTTAAATATGCTCGTTCCTGGGGAAAAAATCTGTGACGGTCGTCAATGCGAAAGAAGTATTGATATTTCTAATTACCTCTGCCAAACAGGCGGGGATTCCTAATCTTTGCTATCGCTTCATCTTTTGAGGCACATCTTTAGCCTAATAAAATTCATTTAAGGAAAGTGAAAAGGATTGCTAGGTCATCACACATGCTGGGTAGCATTTGTTGCCATTGTTACTAGAAATTTTCTAATTCGGAGCCTCACTTCAACAGCCTACCACCATCACTCGATATCATCGCCCCGGTTGTAAAACCATCCCTCATGGAATAAAGGTACGCCTCCGCCAGATTCTCCGGCGTCCCCACCTCTCCAACCAAAGTCCCATCACTAAACCCTTGCAACACCCCCGGCAACTTGTCCTCGGGAATTCCGTTGAACACTTCCGTATGCACCGCCCCGGGGCTCACCATGTTGACCCTCGTCGGCGCAAGATCCACCGCCAGGCCCCTCGTGATTCCCTCGATACCAGAACCCCAGGCTGCGATGAGCGTCCAGCCTTTGTTGGGTCGGTGCGACATGGTGCCTCCTGTCAGCGTGATCGAGGACTTGGGCCCGGGCGCGAGGTATTTGGGCGCGAGTTTGGCGAGGATGAGCGGACCGAGGAAGCGCACGTTGCCCGAGCGATGGATTTCTTGGACCGTGGCTTCCGAGACGGGGACGATTTTGAGGGGGTCGCCGGCTGTGAAGACGATGTGGTCGATTTTGGAGCTTGCAGCTGCGAATTTGAGAAGGGTATCGAGGTTGGACTCGAGGGATTGGGGCTGCGAGAGGTCGCACGTTTGGCCATTGAGGCGGGAGTGCTTGTCTGGGTAGGCGGACTGGAGGCGCGAGAGGGCGGTGTCGAGTTTTGGCTGTTTGGAGCCGGAGATGGTGACGTGGGCGCCGTGTTCGAGGGCTGCTTCGGCGACGCAGAAGCCGATACCGGATGTTCCTCCGAGGACTAAGATGCGGGAACTTTGAAGTTTGGAGGTATATTTGTTGGAGGAGGAGGTGGTGGTGGTGGTGGTGGCCATTCTTAGGGAAGGTGTAAAGGGAGCCCCGAGAAGATACAATGTAGGTGTATTGATTGCTGAGAGGCGATGACGACGAGAGTGTCTAAATGCAAAGATGATTGCCGTCCGGCGGCCAGCACTGAGCAAATGCTTACACGAGCATGGAGCACTCGGTCTCAAGACGATATGTCCGAGATGGACTTATGGTAGAGGAATCCCGATGGTCGATTAATTGCTCCGAATGGATTTGTCAAAGACCGATACCTAAGTCCGAGGGGTGGAACTGACTTCAGCCACCCCGCCATTTCCCCGTACGCCCCGCTAGCGTGCCCGCCATCCCGCCCGCCGCTAAAGCTAGCCTTGTTTAAAGCCTTACGTTGAATCTTCGCACAGTGTTTTTACACGCCACCGGCCAACATATTAATCGAGACTCCCATGGAGATGGCTGTGTGCAGTGTGCCGTCGTTGGCTAGGGACGGGGAAAGGTGAACAGGTAAGTCTTATAATCTGTGCTGGTTAGCTTCGCATTCGCAGACAGCGACGATCATATCTCAAACCTTTTACAGATTGTCACGAGATAGGCGGCTCAACCAAGATTGCTGGCGTCGGAACAGTGCGATTGAACATTGTCTTATACTTCTAAACAGGTTTCCAGAAGTACTCGCCATGTCAAGCTTGGTGGAGCCGCTGCAGAGGTCGAGTCACGCAGAGACAGCCTAATCCCTGCCCAAGCCATACATGTTTCGTTGGCATTGAAACTTGAAAAAAGGCTGCACAAGCCAAGGCGCGACGGTGTTTGTTGCTGCTGTCTATTATCTGACGATTACATGCCCCGAGAAGCATCCTGCAGCCTTCATGCGTCACCCTGATTGAGAACCATTCAGCATAGACAGCCGCTCAGTGTTTATGTTAAATCGAGCCATCCGGTTCTGCCAACAAGCTTTCACCCGCAAATGCGCCCATGTCAATCACGTGATCGAATATCAGCCAATCAGATTGGGTGAGCCATACGTGACGGAGCAGGCCCTAACTTATTTAATCACCCAGTCTCGGAAAACACCATAGCTGTTACACGGTTTCAATGTTGAGGTTGGCAGGTGCTTGTACTAACTTCAGAGCCCGGTGGCCGCTCAAAATTCCTGCACCCTGCCCGCGGCTTTTCCCAACGAATTGTTGCTCATCCCGTTTGCTCACTATGCGGACGGATATCTCTGCGACTGACAGGCCGCAACATGTGTACCACTGGCTGGACGATGTTGAGGATCTTGAAGGATACGTTACAGGAGGTTACCATCCAACACATCTCGGCGACGAGCTTTCGCAAGGCAGATACAGAATAGTTCATAAGTTAGGTTTCGGTAGTTATTCGACAGGCATGTAATCTTAATTCACTTTACAAGCCGTTTGCGCAACAGCTAACATGTTCCTCAGTATGGCTTGCCAGAGACCAGCGAGAAAATCGTTACGTCGCATTGAAGATCATCGCCGCCCACGCTTCGGCAGCGAGTTCAGAAGGCTATATCCTACGGCATCTTCGCGGGGGCGACCCTGAGCACCCAGGACGAAGCTACGTTCAAACTCTCTTCGACGAGTTTTTCACGAACGGGCCGAACGGAAGGCATCTCTGCCTGGTGAGCGAACCTGCCGGATGCAGTGTGGCCCAATCAAAGGAAGCAAGTGCGAAATGAATGTTTCCAATCAATATTGCGCGAGCTGTTGCTGCCCAGACAACGATGGGTCTGGCATACATTCACTCTTGCGGTGTCACTCATGGCGGTATGTTTCTCGCGTCTCTGTCCACTCAACGCGTTTAGACTAATTAGTTGCCCTCGGTCAGATCTGCATCCTAATAACATTCTATTTCAAATTCCGAATTTCAATTCTTGGACCGTAGACGAAGTCTATAAGAAATTTGGTGAGCCTGTCCAGGTGCTGAATCGACGACTTGATAATGGTACACTCGGCCCAGAGGTGCCATCATATTCCATTTTCCCTGCCGATATGATAGTGCCGGCGGACCAAGTTAAGGACAATAAGATCAAAATATCGGACTTCGGCGAGGCCTTCCTCACCAATCCACCCAAGAGCCTCCACACTCCAATGTTGCTACTTCCTCCTGAAACGTTGTTTCTCGAAAAATTTGGGCCCCAGCCGACATTTGGACACTTGCCTGTACACTTTTCGAAATCCTCGGCGAACGTGCTCTCTTCGAAGCTTTCATCCCAAACGAAGATGACCTTATTGCAGAGATGGTCAGCACCTTGGGTAAGTTGCCGAGCCGATGGTGGGACCGGTGGCAGAAGCGACC
>JAABUW010005688.1_pt1 | contig 16051 bp, 7 predicted proteins | sample 5560081 | NCBI WGS metagenome assembly JAABUW01 (sample SAMN10711882, study PRJNA513363) | rock metagenome | isolation source: Antarctica rocks | place: Antarctica: Victoria Land, Knobhead sud | reverse complement strand
ACCCAGTGGATCATCAAGCCATTTGATGAATGCAGAAGATTAGGTCTGACGCCAGACACTGAAGCTGCAATAAGAAAGAATTTCCCCAGGGAGACTGGGATGCTGGTTTCGGAAATTGTTCTACCAAAGGGACCAGCGGACCGGAAGCTACAGGAAGGCGATGTTTTGGTCAAAGTCAACGGAGAATTACTGACCCAGTTTATCCGCCTGGATGCGATCTTAGACTCGAATGTTAACCGCAAGGTCACCCTCTTGATACAACGGGGAGGCAAAGATATCGAAGTTGAGCTAGACGTGGGAGATCTTCATACCATTACCCCTGATAGGTTCGTCACGGTCGCCGGAGCATCATTCCACAATCTTTCCTATCAACAAGCCCGCCTTTATGCGATCTCAGTAAAAGGTGTGTTTGTCTGTGAAGCGGCTGGCTCTTTTAGATTCGAAAATACAGAGTCAGGATGGCTCATCGAATCAGTCGACCAGAAAAAGACCCCGGATCTTGAGACTTTCATTAAGGTCATGTCAAAGATCCCAGATCGAGCCCGGGTAGTGGTGACTTACAAGCATCTACGCGATCTACATACGCTCAATACCAGCATCATCTACATCGACCGACATTGGAGCAGCAAAATGAGAATGGCAGTCCGCAACGACAGCACTGGCATTTGGGACTTTACGGACCTGGCCGAGCCCTTGCCAGCAGCCGCTCCTGTTCGATGCAAAGCAGACTTCGTTCGCCTCGATACTGTCGGTAGCGCTGCAGCAACGGACGTTATCCGTAGCTTCGTACGCGTTTCATGTACTATGCCGCTCAAGCTTGACGGTTTCCCACGAGCTCGGAAGATTGGCTTTGGCTTGGTCATCAATGCCGAGAGGGGTCTGGTCATTGTATCAAGGGCCATAGTACCATATGACTTGTGTGATCTCTCGGTCACTGTTGCCGATTCTATTATTGTGGACGCCAAAGTCGTTTTTATGCATCCGCTGGCAAATTATGCTGTCGTCCAATATGATCCCTCATTGGTTGATGCTCCTGTTCAGAGCGTAAAGCTAGCCACATACACCATTAAGCAAGGTGCTTCGACAACTTTTCTTGGCTTCAACCAGAACCTAAGAGCTGTGGTCACGCCGACCACGGTAACCGACATCACCACCGTAGCCATCCCTTCTAACGCTTCAGCACCAAGATACCGCGCTATCAATCTCGACGCCGTCACCGTCGACACCGGCCTAAGCAGCCAATGCGGCAGCGGCGTCCTCGTAGCGGACGACGGTACCGTTGAAGCCCTCTGGCTTAGCTATCTCGGCGAACGCTCGCCGCATACTCAAAAAGACACCGAATACCACCTAGGCCTCGCGACCCCAACCCTCCTCCCCGTCATTAACCAAATCCAAAACGGCATATTTCCCAAACTCCGCATATTGAATGTCGAAACAAACACCATTCAAATGTCCCAGGTCCGTATTATGGGTGTCTCGGAACAATGGATTCAAAAAGTCGCACAATCGAATTCGAGTAGGCATCAACTCTTCATGGTCCGCAAAATCGACTGCGCTCCTTCTACCGGCTACGACGCCCAATCCCTCCACGAAGGCGACATTATCCTCACCCTCAACGACAAGCTCATCACGCGCGTCTCGGAACTCGACATCATGTACGACCACACCTACCTTGACGCCCTCGTCGTGCGCCACGGCCAGGAGCTCCGCCTCAAAGTCCCCACCATCCCCACCGAAGACCTCGAAACCGACCGCGCCGTCATTTTCTGCGGCGCCGTGGTCCACCGCCCCCACCACGCCGTGCGCCAGCAAATCAGCAAGCTCCACAGCGAGGTCTACGTCTCTGCGCGCACGCGCGGCAGCCCGGCATACCAGTACGGGCTCTCGCCGACAAATTTCTTGACGGCCATCAACGACACGCCCACGCCCACGCTGTCGACTTTCCTCGAGGCCGTCAACCGCATCCCGGATAACACGTATTTCCGCCTGCGGGTGGTGACGTTTGACAATGTGCCGTGGGTGGCCACGATGAAGAAGAATGAGCACTATTTCCCGACGATGGAGTTTGTCAAGGATGCTAGCGAGAGCTGTGGGTGGCGGAGGGTGGTTTTTGGGGCCGAGGGAGAGGGCGCGGGTGCAGGCGGAGTGGGCGCGGGGATGGATGAAGGGGGTGGGGGTGGGGAGGGTGAGTGAAATATACCCGCTGCATTTTAGGGGGATTTACATTAGAGGTACTTCGGAAGTAGAATAGGCGATTTGGGTTCTCAGCCACTCCGCATTATATTGCATGCCTCGGTACCCTACACTCGATCATAGCAAAGCAAAGCATGCACGCAATCACCAACTTTTCATCCATAGACTTCCAGTCTTTCACAGCGGCCACGCATTCGATAAATTCAATCTCCACGTCTCCTAACCGCCGCTGCCTTCAAATAATCCATATAGCGTTTAGAAAAAAATCCTTACCGCCCACTATCGAACCCCATATATTACAGTACAATCCCCATCTCCCCCCCCTCGCCATCGAATATGCCGAGTAGAGGAATCCAAAATACGTAAAACAGAGAGCTGTACCGTTTTTCTTCCAAGTAGAAGATGAAAAAAAAAAATAGGATCGATATCCACGAACCGACACATGCAGATAAGTCCACGTGTTGAAATATGCTATACATACCTGAATAGGATTGTTCCAAAGTGTGGTTCACATTTTGGCCGATTCGTAAACCAACACCTCGTGATAAACCAATCAGGCCCCATTCATTACTAGCCCATATCAAACGTCGGCTCGTTTCATTGCTGCCCCGGTTGGGAATTTTTGGAAGAGTGATTTCGTTCAGATAATACGGGAAGCATAGCCAGCATATGTACTCGTAGCTGAAGCGTACGGTAAGGGACGGGGGATGATTCTGCTAGTTTGTGAGAGGACTGTGTACTGTAGTATATCCACAGACCCCGCAAACTCCTTCCCTGCGTTTTTAAAAGAACTCCTCGCTACCCATACGCTTCCCTCGCTCTCACGCTCAAAGAAAACGCTATCATGCCCATAAAATATAAAGTCTAACCGACGAAGTGGTCGTGTGGTGCCGTGTGTCCAGTAATAAGGGGGGTTGTCCCGCAAAAAACATCAATCCACACCTCCGTGTCATACAAAAGGAAAAAAAAGAAAGCCGGTCATTGCCCTGTCGTGATGACCAGCTCCCATCACGCCTTCACAGTCGAACTCCCCAACACCCTCTCCCTCATCAGCCCAAGCCCCTTCACGCACTCCCTATGCCTTTCCCAACTAACATCCCAATGCTCGCGGACTCTGAAATCCTCTTCCACGCCCTGCATGTACTTCTTATATCCCCACTTGTCATTCCCCTCCCCCACGGCGCTCATCCAATCGGGTTTCATCGTCGTCTCAATACTCGTTTGGCGCTCGTTGAAATGACGCAGCATCTTCGTGTTGTACGCGTTCCACTCGAACATGTAACCACGCATCTGAGCGAGGTAGCGCTCCCAGGATGTTTGGGTGAGGTTGGAGGGCACAGGGACAGATTTCGGGGGCGACGGGAGGATGAGGGCTTGTGGAGTGTGGATGTTGAATGGGTTAAGCGAGGGGCGCGATTCAAATGGAAGGGTTGTGGAGAGGTCGTTGAGGTCCCCGAGGCCGGATTGAGAGGGGGCGAAAGGGGCGACGTTTTTAAGATCGCCGAGGTTGAGGTGGGATGGGTCAAGTCCGGTCTGGCTGTTGCCGTTCGAGCGTGGCGGTAGTGTAGGGCCAGGGGGTCGAGGGGTGGTGTCTGTCAGATCAGCTGGTGCAGGTATCTTAATGCCATTGGTCTTGGGTTGCTCAGCCGAAGGGGGTGTCAATGCCGGGTCAATATCCATAGCACTTCCGCCGCCGCTTGTTTTGCTGCTCAGGCTCGGACTGCTTGCGGCTTCATCTTCGTCACCAGAGTCATCAAGTGTAGCTGATATGCTCGCAGCTTTGGGTGCTGCTGAGCGTTTGTTAGTAGTCTTGGAAATTTTCCTTGCGGCTATCGGGCGTTTTCGACTTGTCCTATTTGGGGACCCTGGGGGCGGCGGTGGAAGGTAATCCCATGTTGCAGGTTTAAGGTGTTTAGCCCATTCCTCTTGAGGGTTGTTACCCTTCTCTGCTGCATCCAGAGGAACGGACTGGTTTGAAGCTGCAAGTGGAGGCGCCGGAGAGGTCGCAGTTTGTGGAATTGGTCCGCTGTTTTCCGGAGCTTGCTGCCGCGGCTGCTGTCTTCTAACGGGCGATATCCTCCCACGTGGAGCGTAGCTTCGACTCGGCGGTTGCGGCACGAAGTATTCGCTTGCGTTGCCCTTAAACTTACCGTTCCATTCAGTTGGGGAGAAGTTCATGTTGATGGTGTCTGAACTATGACTTCTGAGCGGTGGGGGGCCAGCGAATGGTTTGTTTGCGTCATTCGCTGGTATCTTGAAGCTGTTGAGTGAAGTAATATCAGCATAGTTCTGTGTCTTGTCGTGGGGGTGCCTGAACGAATGAAAAGGGTCGTAAGGGGGGGCCTGAGCCTCTTGCTGCTTCCTGGGAGCTAAGATTGAAGGTATAGCCCAGTACGGCGGACGAGCCGTCGAAGTCCTTGGCTTCTTGGGGGACATAAAAGGCCATTGATCGGACCACTTCTTGGACAAGGATGGAACAATAGGAGATGGGGTATACCCAGAAGAATCATACATTGAGGGTTTCTGTGCCTGATCGCTTATCCCAGGGGTAGGAATGTTTTCTTTGTCATAATCCCCATTCACTGATGAAGATTCGTTGTGCCAACTTTTGGAGTTTTGCAGAGGGCGCTGCGGACGCTTCGAAGGATCTTGTGCTGGAGAGGTAGATTTCGGTGGCGAAGGTTGCTGGCTCCGATCCGAATCCCTCTTCGCTCGATGTGACATGAATCCTTCTGGATAACCTGAAGTCGTGGCATAAGGGTTTTCATCCGCCCTGGGCTTTGCTTGTCCTGGTGGTACCACATCATCATCGACGGGCTCCTCCACCTGCACGGAAGGTTTCGTGCTAGGTCGCCTGTGCCCATTAGAGGGGTCGAGAGTTTGAGTACGCGGCGGTCCAGGAGGCTTCCTTATTGGGGCATAGGGGTTCTTTTTTCTACCGGTGTTGCTCTCATCAGAAGAGGAAGAGGAAGAGGACGAAAAGGAAGCTGCCAGGGGCGTCGAGTTCCTTGTGTTTGGACTCGCACTATGGTGCTGCCTGCTAGAAGTGGCCGATGTCGCACGATGGTAAGGAGTATCACCATTGTTTATTTCGCCTTCACACCAATTACCGTGATCATTGCTTTCTCGTGTACTTGCAGATCTCCCAAGTCCTGTGCTAGAGAAGTATGTCTTCTCGCCGCCTGCCGTAGCATAAGGCGTGCTTACGCGGGCGCTATTAGAGAGTGGGTCATCCAGACCACTTTGTGACCTAAACGCGCGTAGTGGGTCAGGCTTCGTAGGCGACGTTCCATGTGCTTGATGCGGTGGCGCATAGGTCGTACGGGACCTTGAAGATGGGTGGTCGCCTTTCGAGACATTGGAGTAGGCAGATTTGTATCTCGATGGTGGCTCTTCTCCACCAGTATTATTAGGGTCAACCCCTGGTTTTGGTCTTGCCGTACCCTGGAAGCGGGCCGAAGGCTCATGAAACTGGTCCCAACCAGACCGTTTTGGTGGAGGGTCAAAAGGAATACCACCACTCCCTGGAGGGCTAGACTGATACGTGGACTTTCTCGGGCTCTTAGGTGGCATGGTTCTTCCTTGGGGAGGTTGTCCCATTCCATGCCGCATCTGGTCCCAAGCTTTGAACGCGTTCACCTTCGCCCTCGCGGCCTCTGCATCGCTGCCAGTGTTCACTGGCTCAGGTCTTGGATATCTTGTATATCGATGAGTTCCCGAAGGAGGAGGGGCGAAAGTGGTCTTCGTTGCCGAAGGAGGTGGTGGGCGTGGCGGAGGCGGTGGTGGTGGGAAATTGGTCGCAGCAGATCTTGGAGCCATGTTTGGTCGCATGGGTGTGGTGTATGTGTGAAGCAAACCTGACCGAATACGGTCTGCATCGTACTTGGCGCGTTGCGGGGTGTCTGTAAGAACTTCGTGTGCGGACTGTATTGCTTGAAATTTCGCGAGGAATTCCGCTTCCCTGCCGGGATTACGATCAGGGTGGTACTTGAGCGCTGAACCGACATCAAAATTAGCGTGCGTTTACAATTGTAGTTGGGGTTAGTTTCCTTACCGAGTTTCTTGAACTGCTTCTTGATATCGCTTGCATCCGCATCCGGCTTGACTTCCAGGTCGCCATAGTAGTCACGGCGGTTGTCCGCCTTCACCATTGTGGTGATGGAGCTCAGTCAGACCGCAACAAAAGCCCAGCGCCCTCAAGACCTTTTTTCACAAAACTGAGTATGCATCAGCTGAATGAGCTGTCGGCGAGTTATGCAATATGCGAGCGACTCCAGAGCTGACCACAGAGACAGAAGCCAAAGATAGTAAAACAATATACTAGCTGCCCTCAGCTTTCCAGGTTCAGTCGCAGGAACTTCGTGTCAACGAATTTTAGCAATGTAGCATGAGGACCAGAATCTAACATCAAAGAAAGTGATCTTGAAGTGACTCGAAGGATGGACCTGATGACACAGATACTGAACGAAATCAAGCTGACAGCCTCTCGGTACCTGCGCCGGTAACGATGTCAGATCTTGGGGCTCTCAAGGTAGTGGCAGCCTTGCAGTAGCGGTGTTGTTTGGTGGGGTTCACCATGGAAAGTGAGCTGCGAACAACATTATCAGGTCAGAACGTGATACTCTCACAGCACGAAGAAAGCAGACTGAGACAGGGTACTGCTAGTTGATACGATGGTAGAGAAAGACAAGACACGATGATGCGCGGGTCAGCGAGTGGATGTATGCATCTGCCAACCAGACCTTGGTCAATGTTTAGAGGTCATGCAGTGTGAACTGTCAGTCTGGCAGTCGTTAGGCTGTTGTTGATTAGGCGGGACCGGATCAATGTCGGCGCCGGGCTTTCCGCAGTTGCGCTAACGGTCTTGGGATTGGGAATCTTCAGGGCAGTGGAAGTGAGTCGCCCCCATTGACATGTGAGGCAGCAGGGTGGACTTGATCTTCCCTCACTACCGAAGTACTTCCATCTGGATAGATGTGATGACGGATGTGATAGATCTAGTTTTGCAGCTACGCTATCACAGTGTTCGCCTCTTGCTCTTTCACTTCCTGAACATGACCATTCACATTATCCTTGCTCTTCAACAAATCTGCCAAGACATTCGATATCTCCTCAAGCAACCAGTCGACCTCCTCGGCTGTGCCCACAGTAATCCTCAAGCACCCCTCGCATCCAACTTCCTTCCCTCTGAATCGAACGACAATATTCTTCGTCTCCGCCAGATGCTGATATAGGGCCATAGCAGTCATATTGCACGGCTTTCCCCCTTTTTCGCGAGGTTTATCCAATATCTCCAACAGGAGGAAGTTCGAATCAGCCCCGCCCAAAAAACTGCCCGTACCCGGGATCTGGGGTAGCTCCTTTCGTAACCTTTGTCTCTGCCTTACAATCTCTTCCCGATTGCTTCTCATCACTGCCAGGTTCCTTGGCTGCAAGGCAGCACATGCCAGCGCACTAGTAGGACTTGATATGTTATATGGCGCTTTTACATTGTTTAGCAGCGCAGCGATAGGTGGAGATGTGAAAGCCATGCCCAGTCTGATTCCGGCCAAACCGAAGGCTTTACTTAAAGTCTGCATGACAACAAGGTTTGGCCATTCATTGACCCATTCCGCAAGGCTAGATCCGTCCGGAGCAAAGTCAATATACGCCTCATCCAGCACTACCACTCCATTCCATGTGGGATGTTCAAGAACGTGCTGGATGTCTAATTTGGAGAGAAGGCTTGCTGTAGGATTTCCAGGAGAACATATGTAGATCATCTTGATCGAAGGATCGGAAGAGAGAGCAGCTTTGATAGCCTCAGGTCGTAATGAAAATCCATCTCCTGTGTCCAGGGGAACCTTGACAATCTCAAGATCATTGACCTGTGCACTCACGGCATACATGCCATAGGTCGGCGGACATGTCAGAATTCTGTCCTTGCCAGGAGTACAGAAACAACGGAGAAGAGCGTCAATGACTTCATCCGACCCGACACCAACACATAGGTTTTCTGGCGTTAAGCTCTTAGAAGTATGGGTGTGGGTATTTCGTAGATTACATAGCAATTGTTTCAATTCAATTTGATGCCTTTAAAAAGATTAGACATCATTCCAAATGGCTACCGACGAAGTACTTGCGGATCAGGATATCTATTCAGTCCAAGTAAATCAATTTCCAGCACTCGTTGGTCCGAGTCACCATTGATTGTTCCGCTACTTAGCTTGTCATGGTCAGCCAGGTCCAAGCCCGGTCCGTAAGCGTTTTCATTGGCATCCAGTAGGATATTGGTCCCATCATCTTTGTAATCGCTAAATGCTGTTAGCCACAATCAAATAACGTGTTTTCGTTGTATTTAATAGAATTACTCCCGAGCGCATCTGTATGGTTGCAAGGCCAGTATATTTGGCCTTGCACATGTTGCCAAATTGAAAGCAGTTATTGATTTGGCCATTACTGGGTTGTGCTTTTGAACAAGAAGAAGAAGAATGATGTTTGACTCATCGATATCGATATTGACTATTGGCCTGGCTCCGTTGACTTTCTACATGCTATTCCACTTTAGGGATGAAGCTGCCGTCAGACAACCCAGCAATCTTTGAACCTTGACCTTCTCTTCCAGTGTGGAATAGGGATGACTATCAAGGTAGCTAAGGCAGCAGCATCAGCCGACTACCGGTGACATGGCTGCCCTGCTCCCACGACACACAGCAGCACAGGAATCCGCATCTGACAAGGCAGGGAAGGGAAGGGAAGGGTATCCTGTTCTGAGCAAGGCTCTCCAAACTTCGGCTATTTCTCCAGCTCCAGCCCCAGCTCCAGCTCCAGCTCCTTCTCCTTACCATACTGTAGCATCGACGGTAAAACTCCCTCTGATGATAACATGTACATGCAAGCATACTCGAGGTATCTTAACCTCCTTTATCATTTATTCACTATACTTCCTCGCGCAATATTAGAAGCACACCATCGTCGACCAGGCGATTCCTTTCCCGTTCCTTGTTGCATGCCACCAATGCAGTCCATGACTTGCTAACACCAATCACCCACCCCCCACTTGCAGGCTTATAGGCGCCACTCCGCAGCATCCCGGTAGTCATCCGCACCCACATCCCCCATCCCCTACCTATTCCTACCCATTCCTCACCCACTATTGGCACCCATCGTCTCCCCTCGTCTCACCGCACGATAGGTACTGTACCCCGTACCCATCTTCTTACCGACTACGGCACATTGTTGTTATTATTATTATCATTTGTGAACTAGCTTCGCCCCACCCCCAGACAATATGATGGCCTACCAAGGCAACTATATCCCTCAGCCAATGTACGGGAACTCCAGCGGCCCCGTTAATGCAGGTCACCACCAGCAGTTTGACCCGAACGCTTATCCTTATCCTCCATCGACCACTACGGCCGCCGCTGCTGCTGCTCCCTCCTACATCCAGCCAGCCCAGGGTCCCTCAGACGCTCACGCGCAGCGAGGCCCAGGCCAAGCACAAGCACAAGCACAAGCCCAGGGTCAGGGCCAGTACCATGTGCCGAACCAGACATATGGTGGCCTTCCATCCTTAATGCCACCCCCACCGCATGTGCCAGATGACAGCCATTTCCGAAGAGCCCACCTGCAGCACCAGCACCAGCACCAGCAACAGCACCAGCACCAGCAACAAAGGCCGGGAGACCGGTGGCCTCACACCGGCATGACAGAGGAGCAGCGTTACATGCAGGAACAGTACATGCACAATGGTATGCATAATGAAACTATATTATATGGACACCCTGGCATCACGTCTTCTACAATATTGACGTCTTTTCTCTATTTCTAGCTCAAGCCCATCAACCATTCGTTCCTCCTCACTTCTTTAACGATCAGCAGCAGCAGCAGCAGCAGCAACAACAACAAGCCACCCCGCTACCATTTCCAAGCGCACCAACGTCCTCATTCTCTCCCCACAATTATAACCCAAACCCCACCTCTACATCTTCCATGCCCACCTCCTCAATGACTGCCCAAGCTCCCAGTCCCGCTCCTCAGCCCAGTCCCGTCTCAATATCCACCTCCGAACCTCTCAAACCCACCACAATCCAAAGCCCCGCCCACGCCGTCCAACCACCCCTCCCATCGCCACCCCCCCCTTCCCCCTTCGAAACCCAACGTGTCACCCTCCTCCTCGAAATTAACCGTGTCCTCCTCTTTCAAGTCATGGACCTCCAATCCACAGGCAAAATTAACATCCCCGGGCACCCCTCCCCTCCCTCCCAACCCCCCGATGTCGCCAAGCCCGACACCCCCAACGCAATCACTGAGAAACCGCAACAGACGGCACAGCAAGCCGCAGCCCAGACGAAAGCCGTGAACAAGGAATACTTGGAGTACATGCGCCGGCTGCAGTCGAACCTCGCATATTTAGCCTCCATCGCCGACAGAGTTCATAAACCGTGGAATCCCGTCCCGCAGTTCCCAGCGATTTTGGAGCCGCCATCCTTGGTCGAAGGGGAAGAAGGAAGCGAGAAGACGGAGAAGAAGAGTATCAGGGAGCTGTATGGGAAGCTGAAGGAGCTGTGGCCGGACTACAAGACCAAGGCATCTGGCACCGTGGGATGAACCGGGAAATACTGGGATATTCACGTAATCAGGACGGCCCAAAAAAACTCTAGAAGGAGGAAGTCCAAGTCGAAGAACCCCGCGCAAGGAAGGGCAGGTCCTTTAACCATATAACCGCAGGATCACGAAAGAAGCAAGCTATAATGTAGGTATACCAAAGGAACGGCAGGGATTGTAGGATTACCAAACTGTACAAACCCCCCTCGGGAGAAGAAACGAGTACATAACATGTAAAATGTCCAACCAGAATCTTTGGGAGGCGCAAGCACTAGACACGCCATTTAGCTATAGGGTTGTTATATAAGAACAAAATTGTATGGGTACCTGATATCAGCTTAGCTCAGCTTAGCGTCAGCATTAGGTAGTATTATTATTTATTACCATCCATATAGCTACTTTATACAACTTTGGAGCTTGCAATCACCATCACCGCACCCACCTTAACCCACCACCATCATAGCGCTTGACGTGTCATCACCGTGAAAGAAAAAAAATCGGGCATCTCTTCCATTCCATAGCATAATCTAATGCATCATCACTCCCTCCGACCCGCACCCAGAGACCAAACGAGGATATATCCAGCTATCGAAAAAGGTTCGGAAACGTAGGGCGAACACCGAATCCAACCGCTCAGCGAATGCTTTTAACGAAACCCCACTACGGATTGAGCAGAAACCGCGAAAAGGACATGTAATACAAGAGCATTATGAGCATTATGAGAGACTTTTGAACGTTGACTCAAGACCATATCCTATACCTAAACGCCTTGGTTACCCAATTCTTCGACTCTCATTATAAACATTGCCCACAACCCCCCCCCCAAACAAATCCATCTCTCCACAAGCCCACATCCCCCACACCCAAACCCCTACAACCCAAAAACCCACCCCCCCTCCCTCCTCACCCTTTCCCTCCCCTCAACATCCCTCCTCACCTCCTCCTCCGTCAACCGATCGGCCCCGTTCCAATTCGCACTGCTCGTCCTCTGCCTGAACCGATGATGCCTTTCCCGGAACATACCCTCCATATCGACCGCCGCCGGGGGTCCAAAGACGTCATCCGCGTTCTGCAGCTCCTCCTGTTGCCGGAGTGTATCGTTGAGAATGGGCGATTGCACCCAGCCGGGGAGCATGGCTTTCTTGTGCTGTTTCTCGGATTCGGGGGACGAGGTGTCGGTTTCGGAGTCGGTGGCGATTTCGGCAAGGTCAATGTTTTCGCCGTTGGGGAAGTGAGGGGAGGATTTGGCGTGGGGTTGGTGGTGGTGGGGTTTGGAGTGCATGGGGGTTTTGTGGGAGGGTTGGGGAGGGTTGGGGGCGTCGGCAAAGGGGATTTTGGCGGTGGTGTATTTGGCCATGTCGTTGGGGCGAGCTGGTTGGCTTGGAGGTTGGTGTTGCTGGTATGCTTGGTTGACGGTGGTGGTTTTGTGGAGGGAGGTCGCATGGTAGGTAGTGGCTGGGGGAGGGGCTGTGGTATAATTATTATTGAAAACGGAAGGCTTAACGGCATCCTGTACTTCGTTAGTCCGATGTCTATATGCTCGTCCTGGATGCTGTACCTTGCGGATGTTGGACTGCCGAATTGGAGGAGCCATTGTAGGTCGTATGATTGCATCTTGCATCTCCTCATCCTCCGTCCGCCGTCGTTTGGCATCAGCTTGCTGGTAACTTGGCCCTCCTTGCGTACGAGAAGGCCGTGCAGGCTCGCCGTCAACTTCAGGCTCGAAAACTCTCTTGATCGGTGGCTTCGCAGGGTTTGGGGCGGGGTGGTTCGGGCCAGGTCTACTGTAATCCTGCACCGTGTGCATTCTGGAAGGTGGTCTTGCTCCTCCCAGCTCTTGTCTATAAGTTGCCGGGGGCGCTTGCGCTTTCTCCTGTAGCACGGAATCAGAGGATAGATACCACGTAAGCCTTACGTCTCTGAACTTACAGCATCATTGCCCGGCCGTTGTGGGGCCCGCTGATGATTCTTTTTCTCAAGTTCCAGTCTCCTTTTCTCGATGGCTTGCTTCTGCGCAATTTTCTTAGGATCATCAACAACAGCGGCGGAACGCTCCCTTTCGCGTTGCCGCTCTGCTTCTTGGCGCTGTAGTTGCTCCTGACGACGCAGCTCTTCTTGCTGTGCGGCTCTTTTGCGTTCAATCTCACGCTTTTGGTCAGCCTTTCGTTGTACCTCCTTCTCATCCTATGAAATATTAGCATGCACATCTCCAACCAGGGCCCAACATCACTTACTTGTTCCTTCTTCCGCTCAGCTGCAAGAAGAGCTTTGGGCTTGGTAGTCGTTGATGATTGAGAGGTCTTTAGGCTACCATTGGAAGCGGTAGTATGAATTGATCCATTACTTGGCTTCTTTCCCAAGCTTGGTGGCTTCGGTTGGGATGCAGGCAAGGATTCTTGTAGGCTCGAAGAAAGTGCACCATTGGTTAGTGGTATTCGCTGTGACAAAGTGCCAACTCGGATTGCCACTGGCTGCGGTTTCGGCTTGGGAGCGGCTTCCTTTGCCGGCTTGACGGGTCTTCGCAAGTCTTTTGGCTTTTGCAGCTGGGATGGCTGTGACTGATGTTGCGGCGGAGGGGGCCGCATCACCTGAGCCGGCCTAGATTCATCAGCAACGCCATTTGCTCGACTTTCTAGAGCTTCTATTGGCTGCCGCGATTCCTGCGGATTCTGCAGCCTCCTGGGGCTTTGTCTTGTTGGCTTCGATAGCTTGGCAGAATTTAAATGAGCGATAGTCTCTGGTTCTACCACTTGAACATCTGCTGAAGCATTATATGTCTTTCCCTGCTTATGCGCCACAGCTTCTTGGCTCTGAGCTTTGCGAATAGACTCGAGCTCGGCTTCCGTCGAATGTCGCTCTCTTATTTCCCTCTCCCTCCTTTTCTCTTCTTTCTCAGTAGAGCTTCGAGTCTTTCGAGGTTCTGTAATATTCACCGGTTTGGGTGGTTGCTGGTCTACCAAGCTTTGGATTTGCCCACCAGGTCGAAGATTCGGATACAATTCGCCGTTCAATCCCGAAGACTTGAGTTTGCTAGCCGTGGTACTGCCGCCTGGAGACCCATGCATTTGCCCTTGCGTTCGCTTCGTATGGGGTGATAGTGTCTCCATTTTCGCTTGTGCCGACACCCCAGCACTGCTTGTGAACAAACCTCGTGCAGTTTTCATAATTGACTGCAGCTTCGACTTTGAAGCGCTCAAGGGTCCATCGACATGTCGTTTTGTAGGAGTGCCGATGGGCGTAGTAGATTGGTTTGGCGAACGTTTGCGCTCTAAATTGGACTCATGCGCTTGAACGTACTTTGTCTCTGAGCGTAGACCAGCCCTTGCAGGCGAAGCAAAAGTGGAATTCGATGCTGATCGCGACTGCCTGATACGGTGTGGGGAATCGACCGTGACAGATTGCCGTAGAGGAGATGGCTCTCGGTTTTGCTCTTTGTCATGACGGTCAAACCCAAAGTCTTGGTCACTGATATTATGCTTCCCTCTAATGTCTTCCATTACGTCAACAGAGGTGCTTTTAGACAGCTTGGGTCGACTTAAGTCATTTGACTGCACTTGCGGTGGCTCAATCCAGTCGTCGTCATCATCTTCAGGTACATGAACAGCAGGGGCTTTCGTAGCGGCGCCGGAGGCTTCTGCAGGAGCTTGAACCTGCGTGTCAGCTGTAGGAAGTTCAGGATAAGCAGCGTTTGGTAAAGCTGCCGCTGCTGGAATCGATTTTGTTGGTCGCGCTGGCTGCGACTTGCCCAGCATATTGATCCTGTCATGTAATCGTTGAGTCGATGATTTGCTATGGAGTTTCGCCATTTTCATGTCGCCGTCAGACTCTTCCCGAGGGAGCTCTGGCCTATCAACTTCATCTTTGTCCACCTCCTCGTTACTCCCAGCCTCCTGTGCTGGTTCGGGCTGTCGCACTCCGCCCAAAGACTTGCCACCCGTGAATCGACCTAGGAAGCTACCTCGATTTATGGCAGTCTTAGACTGATCTAAATGGCTGGTCCGCGATACTCGAGACCCTATGCTTTTCTTCGTTGTGAGAGGCTCTCGTGCGGGCAGGGCAGCAAATGTGAGACTACTCTTGCGCACCAAGGGTTTTGCCGGACTTGATCCTTCAGATGGCGAACGTGAGTCGTCAATTGGAGCGTCATCCAGTATAGAATCATGGTCCATTTCATCCAAATCCATTGCATCTTCTGGGACACCAGGTTCTCCCAAGGGTCCATTCGTCAAAGATGGTCCGATTATTTGGGGATCGATAACCCCAAGTTCTATAGCCGCATGATGATTCGCATTCGGTTGCGGATCTGCTTTGCAAACCTCTCGACTGGTTATGTCTTCTTTTGCCGTTTCAAATGACCCATCTACGGGGCTGCGTTCCTCCGAATGCGTGCTTGAAAACGGTTGCGCATGAGTTGGCGGTTTGGGAGGGATTGGATCTTCTTCGAAAGTCCGCGGATTTGAGACCGGTTGCGTGGCACCAGTCGGCTCATCCACATCCATCTCATCCTCTGACATACCATGGTAGCCCGAGTCTGTATTCGCCTTGCTATGTTGTACGAGTACAGCAGTTTTCGAATCATCTGCCACTTGAAACCTTGCAATTTCTTTGTTGAAGTTTGTGTCCTTCGATGGAATTTTATGTGGCTTGGATTTCGTTGAGAAGATATCGGTCAAAGGCTAGAGGAGTGGTCAATAGTCGCAACATGAAATATACAAGGGTTTTGGCTCCATGTTAACATACTTCTCGAACTTCTAAAGGATTACGTTTCCTAGCCGTTCTCGGAGTCTTGCCACGTAATTTTCCTGGCGTCTTGAATATTTCGGTGACATCTCTGGTCGTTGTCAGCGCAAGTCAGGCCAAGGTAAGGCACCAACATACACTTGGTTCTTGCTGAAGATCTCCGCCATGTGCTCGTTTAGCCATTCAACTTCATTGCGGGCAGAAAAAGCAAAGTCTTCTGCTTCCTGCACACCGAATAGCGAAACTTGCTGATTCTCATCCGTGATCCATTGCGCAGATCCGACAGGCAATTGCGCTTTAGAACGAACGGCGGCCATTGTTGTTGTGAGGGTGGGCGCGGGTCGGGAGCTGCTTTCAACGTGCTTTTTCAGTGTAATGCATGAGAACTAAACACTGTATCGAGTAACTGTAGTGGCGAAGGTCAATAGCCGTTCGGTTGGCAGTGGGCGCAGGTTTCGTTCTGGCAATTGCTCGTTGCTAAGCTCGGGTGTTTGGGAGACGCTTTGTTTTGATTGAGATTCGCGCTAAGAAT
>JAABUW010005687.1_pt1 | contig 16054 bp, 8 predicted proteins | sample 5560081 | NCBI WGS metagenome assembly JAABUW01 (sample SAMN10711882, study PRJNA513363) | rock metagenome | isolation source: Antarctica rocks | place: Antarctica: Victoria Land, Knobhead sud | reverse complement strand
GTTTGTAAGAGCTCCAGGCGCGCAAGGCGAGGCTTCACGGCAATGAGCGCAGCGGACGCCTCCGCCGATGGAATGGGAAGGTCTTTCACTGACTTCAGCCGAGATGCGGTCGTGGGATAGCAAGCTGCTGATGAGCTGACTATGGCGAGGATCTCGGGAGCCGATAAGGTCGTTGGCACGTCGTTGAGCCTTTGGGGTTTGAAGAGATCTGGTTGTGTAGCAACTTCTTTCATTAACAGTGATTTTAAGTTGGAGAACGGTCCACTCACAGAGTGTTAACAAGCCCTTGATAATTGCAGACTTTGAAGACAGCCTGGCCAGATTGTTTTCCAAGCCTGCAAGACGCGCGGGTATTCCATAATCTCGTCCCTGAGCAGCAGCTTGGTGCAGCTGCTCTTGGCCCTCGCCAGATCCCGTCAGAAGGAATTCAATCCTTCGAAGACGATACGACAAAAGCCCAATCGTCTCCAAAGCAATCTTGTCAGCACCCTCAATCGTCATTGTTGTCCTGCCACAAAATGAAGCTAAATGGGCCAAGACTTTGCCTGCAGTGAGGAAGGGTGGAGCGGAATGAATCCGCTCCGTCCTTTGTTGCGGCGTCAACATGTTTCAGTTCCACGACCAACACTTGCACGGGTCGCCACCACTGAGGTACTCGACCATTTCGCTGGATTCGACATGGGAAAGTTACGTTTCAGCTGATCGTCCGCTCCTGCTTGGTATACGGCGCGTGCAATTTTCGTGTGCTGTTTCGGCCTTCGGCCTCAGCTCTCTTGGCCATGACAGGCGAGCCGCGGCGTTGTTCATCAAAACCTTCGTCTGGCGCAACGGGAGAAGGGGTAAAGTATACACACACCCAAACCGATCTCGGCCCAAATGGCTACTTGAATCCTGAATTGCTCCTTTATGCACGCTCCTGAAGATGGAAATCGGCCCCCCTGGGCATCATCACCTCTTCTGGCCACAAGGTTGTTTCTCTGCGCTGCTACGTTTCCCCCTGGGCATGAATCGTTCTGGAACACGTTGCGGTCGCTATTGCGTAGTCGTATATAATGGATAGTACTGCTCTCCTTTTTTTCTGCATGCCATTCTCGCTATACTCTCTCTAAACCAGTCACTCTTTCATTCGTATGCTTATCTCAACATCCAACATGTTTCGCTCTTCCGTCGCTCATTATCTTTCAATTCTTCTGGCGTTGAGCGCTATCAGTCTTGCTCTTCCTCAGCGCGGAAACAATGGGGGCTGGGGCCATACCCAAACAACCACACAGGGAACGGCGGCGACCTCCACAGTCCAGAACACTCAGACTCAGAACACTCAGACTCAGAACACTCAGACTCAGGACACTCAGACAGTAACGAATACAGCTAGTCCAACTGGGACGACTACCGCTACTCAGACCAATACTGGTATAGGAGGGAATACCGGTACAGTGACTGCGCCAAGTACGGGTACATCTGCCCCCAGTCCTACATCAACCTCCGGTGGCACCAATGCTAGCGGTAAAAGAGGCATAGCCTACAACGCCGCATCACCTGGCCTGGACATTTTCAATAATTACCCCAACATTGGCTGGGGACTCGACTGGGATTCCCAACGAGGCCAGCTGCCCTCGACCTTCACGTTCGTTCCTCAGCTCTGGAATGATGCTTCGCTTCACACCAATGCTTGGGACGCCAATGTTAAGGCTGCGAACCCACAATATGTGCTTTCCTTCAACGAACCTGACATTCCCTCCCAAGCCAATATGCCAGTCAGCCAAGCCGTCTCTTCACACATCCAGTGGATGAACCCGAAATCCAACAATGGGGCTGTCCAGATTGGCTCTGTAAGCGTTAGCAATGGCGTGGCAAACAACGGCGGTCCACCCATGGGCCTTGATTATCTCAGTCAATTCCTTTCGCAGTGCGCCGCGGCAACACCTAAGCCATGCATTGTCGACTTCGTCCAGGTCCACTGGTAAGCCACGATAATTATGCATCTCATTGGGACATGTGTTAATGACATGCTAGGTATGGCTGCACTAACGGTTGTGGTGTCAACGCGGATCTTTCCGACTTCAAGTCCCATATGACGAGCGCAATATCGACCGGGGGAGGCAAAGATGTATGGATAACCGAGTTCCAACACTTCGGTTCCGTGTCAGAACAGCAGTCGTTCATTACGCAAGCTCTGACGTGGTTAGACGACCCTGCGCAGGGCAAGATTGTCAAGTATGCATATTTCATGGTGTTGGATGGTATCTTGACGAGCGGAGGGTCTTTAAATAGTGCAGGTAAAACATTTGCATCATGATACCTATACTATGTATATATCTGTTAGAATTTCAACTCCATTACAGTGTCTCCTCCACGCTCGCTTTGCCAGGATCGCACTCCCACTTTCTCGTGGTGAGATGGATGATGACTACCAATCATTGTGACAGCGAAGCACTTTCGAATCAACCTCACGCAGAGAACGGCGATTGTCAAAGACCTTGAACACTGGAAGAGTCAAATGCCACCAGCGTACCCCAACCAGCCTCGAGCGTCACTTCTGTAAGGGTAGGCCTCAACTGGCATCCAACAGTACATATGCCGCATTTCGAGTTCCACCATGAAGCCCCTCCTGCTAACGCCCCACGCATTCAAAGCATCAGATCCCCATACAGCGAATGTGTCATTCTTTTCCCGTCCCTGACCAAAGCCGGTCACGTTAATAGTGGAAAGAGGTTTCAGCCTGTCAATCGAAACGGTTTCAGACACTCCTCGGGGCCGGCTGATGCTCTCAAGGATTACCACGTCTGGAGGAAGTATTCGACCTTGTTATGGCGATGTATGGAATGACGAGAACTGCTTTGCTGCTGGACAGCTACTGCTTTCGGGACTCGAAAGGGGCAGAAAAGATCTGGCAAAGTGCCAGAAAAGATGTAGCAAAGATGCCATTTTCTATATACAGATATTTGGGCATCGGCTATCTCGAAAAGCATCTTATTGTCGTCTAAATGCGTGCAAAAGAGATCGTCGATAAAACAAAACTATCAACAGAGTTATTAGAACTGCTTCGAAGTCGACTAACTTTCTTCTATTTAGACAATAGAAACAAAAGAAATAAAAGAACAAATTAAAAAAGTCGAATACAATAAAAAGAAGAAAAAAGAAAAAAATACAATAGACAATTGCTATACTAAATAGTATAACAGACAATTAAGTATTAACTTTTTAATCTTTTTTATTTTTAGTACTAGTTTCTTTGTTTTGCAAAGCTCTACTACTGTTTTTAAAATTCAAAAAAGATAGAAAAAATATAACAAAGATATTATTTTCTATATATAGATATTTGAATATTAATTATTTTAAAAAGTATTTTACTATTGTCTAAATATATACAAAAGAGATTGTCGATAAAACAAAGTTATTAATAGAATTAATAGAATTGTTTTGAAGTTAACTATAGTGTTACGCTGCTACTTCCTAAGAGATCTTAGAGATATTAGAGTAAATTGTATTGTTGAAAAGATTTGTAGACGTCTTTAGACAATGCAAGCAATTACTTGATAACAAGAGTTGCAACTAGATATAGCAATAACAATAAGTAAAAACTTATCTTGAGTTGAACACGATCTATAAGAGAGTTGCGTTCAAAAGTTATATATATAATAAATCAATTAAATTATTGAATCAATTACTCTGATTTCAATAATCTATTAATTTTCTAGATTGCTAATTTTAGTAAATTAGTATTGTTGATTCCATTGATCTATTGATTCAATTATATAATATTTTTTTGGCAAATTGTGTTCTACATACTATAAAGAGCTTTGTATTGTAGTTAGTAGAACTAAGTACGCAACTCGTAACATTATCTTTTTCTTCGAGATTTTTTGTTTCGAAAATATTATAATCTATTCTTTCTATTATTATGTTTGATAATTCCAAAAAGTTCCAACAATATTACAAGTTTTATCGAAGACTACTTCGAACAAACGTTACTATATCTCAATATTTTTGCTGTATCTATTGTAGTTTTCTTTGTAAAATAGAGAAGAAGTTTAGTTGTTGTATTGAGTGCGTAAGATTTTTGATCAAATATAATTGTTGTAATTTCTTCGATATTAAATAACGATTCTTGAAGCAACAAGAGAATATTTTAAAAAAAAGAATACAATTAATAGCTATTTGTGCAAATAAGTTTTATCAAGAATTCTATAAACAATATGCGCGTATAAAGAGACTGCGCAAACAAAAGAAATTTCTAAAAAAATATAGTAGTAAAATATTTTGTCGTAGAATTTAAAATCTAAATAAATTGAATACTTTAAAGAATTCGATTAATTTTTAATTGAATTAAAAGATAGTTGTTGCTTTTTTTAATAATAATTTGTTTCAAAAGCTATTTTCTAATTTTTAAAAGAGTATTTTTTTTCTTGAAATTCCTTTAGCAATCTCTAGTATTGTTGAAGATTCTTAAGAGATTTTTATATATTCTTGAAGATAGAGTATTCTTTCTATTTGATAAGATATTTTTGATTTTTTTGTTTTAGAATTTTCTCGATTTCGAATTGTTTCTTTTTTTGTAAATAGAAATAAAAGATATTCTATAAAAATGTAGTTAAATTTGCTAGCTTTAACAATAATATATAAAATACTAAAAATATTCTAGCGTTTTGAAGTAAGTCGAGTTTGTAGTTGACTAATTTTTTAGTTTTTTTAACAAAAAACAATTCGATTTTAATATAATTTAATTTCTTGCTTGATTTTTTTGTTCTAAGATTTTTTGTTAGAAGATATACTTTATTTCTCTCTTTTAGCTAAAATATCGTTTTTTGTTTCTTGTTTTAATATCTAATTAACTTTTCTTGCATTTCTAAGATATTGTTGTGTATCTTTTTTAATATTGCTACTCTCTCGATAACTAATTGTGCTAACAAATATATATATTTTTTCCCAAAAAGATTTGGCTCTCTGCTATAGTTAACAAAAAATAGAGTTATCTTAGTAATATTCGAAATCTTTGTATTAAGTGCTAGTTGTATTATAGATAAAAGTAATATTCAATTGCTATAAATATTGTTAATATAGTGTTTTAGATATTGTTCAAGACTTTAATTTGTTTTTTCTGTTTAACTATCTATAATCGAATAGTAGACAATAGATATTCGAAGTCTTGTATCTAATATTAAAAAAAGTGTCTTTCAATAGTTAGATATAAAAAGCTTGTTTTTGTTACTAATTAGTCTTTTGAATATATTGTAATACTATATAAGTCGATTCAATATAATATATTTTAGTTGTTTTGCGATAAACTTCTCTTTGCATGCAATAATATATAAGTACTTGATAAGTTTATTAACTATTATTAGTATCGAATTATATCTATTTTCAATTGTTGAATTTGTCGACTTCGACAACTTGATAATAAAGTCTATTGTAACTTTATTTTATAACAATTCAAATAGTTTTTAATATTGAATTTCGTTATAGCTTACGTGCGTATTATATTTGTTTTGCTAATAGCTAAGATATCTTTTAATATATATCTCGACAACTTGTTTTATTTGTAAAAACTAACAATACTAATATAAAAACTAAAAAATTTTTGTTACTTTCGAGTGCTTTTGCAATAGTTTATTATAGTACTTTTTTATATATTTGTCGATCTTGTCGATAGATATCTAAAGTTTTTCTTTTTCTATTAAAAACTCTTTCGTATTATTTCGAAGTATTTGTAATATAGTATTTAGTTTGTGCTTGTTTGTTAATAGTAATTTGTTCTTATTAATTTTAAGTATACTATAATTGAACAATTTCTTTGTTTCTATATAATTATTTTTTCTACTAAGTATATCTGCTCTACTATTATTTTTGTTTAAAATATATTATATTTTGAACTTGTATTGTTTTAGTCTCTCTAACTATTGTATTTGTTTTTTGTTTAGTTGTTTTGTAGTAGTAAAGTGCACAAAATTCTTGTAATTTGTAAGAATTGTAAATTCTAATAATTCTTTCGTGTATACTCTTTATAATTTCAAGAAAACTACTATAGCGAGTAGTTTTTTATTGTGAATATTATAGTTTTGTTCGACTAACAAGAGTTTTTTCGAAAAATATATTATTAAATATTATATATTTTTATATCTTTGACTAAAATATACATTGATAGCTAGATTTGATATATTGATTTTAATTTTGTTTAACAATTGCAAATTGTATATCTTTAGTACTAATTTCTTTAAGTATTCTAGTTTAAGATTTTGAAATAATTTCTTTTTTGTAGATTTCTATAATTATAACGTATTTTTCTTTGTAAGATTTGTTAGTAATATTGCGTTTGTTAAGTAGTTCTTGATAAACTTCTTGTTGTAGTTTATAAAATTCAAAAAGAATTGTACTTTTTTAATATTTGTTAATAGTTTTTATTTTTTGATTGTTTGTAGCTTCTTAGAATCTATATATATTTTGTATTGTTTAACAACAAATTCGAAAAAATTAATTTTCTTTTGATAGAATTTGTATTTCTTTAATTTAAAATATAAGTTTCTTATACTTAGATATTTTAATACTTTAAAAATATAGCTAATATGTTCTTTCAAGATTTTCGAGTAAATTATAATATTGTTCAAGTATACTATAACAAATTGATTTAGATATTGTTATAGTATATTATTAATTATTTTTTGATATGTTGTTGGAGCGTTTGTAAGCTTAAACAATATTATTGTATATTTGTATAATTTATATTGTATGCGAAAAGTTGTCTTTTACTTTTTCTTTGTTTTTATTCTAATTTAATTATATATTTCTTGTAAGTCTAGTTTAATAAAGTATTTCGCTCTAAATAGTCGATTTTGAAGCTTGCTAATATTGAATAGTAAATATTGGTTTTTGATTGTAATATTATTTAGTTTTCGATAATTAATATATAGACGAAGAATTCTATTTTTCTTTAATATAAAAAGAATCGAATATTTTGTTTGTAATTGAGATTTTTTAATAAATTTTTTCTTTTTGTTTTTTGCTAGATATTCGCGAAGTACTTCGAGCTTTTTCTCGAATAGAATATATATAAATTTAAATATAAATTGCTTGTTTAATTCAAGTCTAATTTTGTAATTTTACAATTAATATTTAGAGAGAGTCTCTATTGTTTTTTTTTCTTAAAATAGATACTTTTAATTGTTGTATATTTGTAATATGTATTTTAGCGATTTTTTTGCTATATTAGATAGTTCAAGACTTTCAAAAAATTTGTAATTTTATTTATTTATTTTAATTTTATAGTTCGACTAATTTTTGTCAATATTTGTCGAGTCGAACTTTATTAGATTGTTTTTTTGCAAAAATATAAGCTTGCTATTTGCAATCGATTTTCGACTTGTTCTTTTATCTATTATCGAACGCTATTAATACATAAATTAAATATAAATTATATAATTATATTGCGCAAATCTAAATACTTGTGTATTTTAGTTAACTTCTAGATTGTATTGTTTCAATCAAGATATTTCTAGAACAATATTGTAAATAACTATTTTTACTATATTAAAGATTAGTTTCTTGTAGTATTGCTAAATAGCTATTAATAGTGGTTTCGTTTCTCTATTTACTTTTTTATTTTTGTTAAGTAATAGATTTCTATTTACAATTATTAGATTGTATATGTTAGACTTTTTTTGAGTAAAGTACTCTTTTCTTTTAACAAGAGTTTTGGCTATAAAATTATCTATTGTATTAGAATCGACTATTATAGTAAATCGATAGCTATTGATTTTAACTAATATAATAAAATATTGTGCATATACTATTAAGTTTAGTTGCTACTATTGAACTAATATATTGTATTTTACTAATATATTTTTTATTAAAAAATTTGAACTTTTCTCTATTTTGATATTGCGACTTTTGCTTCGAACATCTATTTGCGCTAAGCTTTTTTTCTATACTAATTTAATAACTTTAACTTTTTAAAAAATCAATTAACTCTTTCTTTGTTTTCTAGATAAGTTTAGTATAAGTTGTTATAGTATTCTGTTTAATTAAGTGTTGTATATCTTTTTGCTTTCTTTATCTTTTCTCGAAATAAATTTATATTGTTTAGTTGTTGTTCGATTTTGTCGAAAATTTCTCTTTCGATAATAATGTCGCTTTCTAGTGCTTTCTTGCATTTATTTATAGTTTAATTTATCTTTTTGTCTCTTAATAAACTAGCTAAAACATGAAAATAATTTGTAATATTGTCTAGATATTTGTAAAAGTTCTATTAGTTATACTTGTTGTCTAAGTTTGTTGCTAAATAAAGATATAGTGTTTTTGATTGTTGTGCTTCTATAATTTTATTAAGTTTTTTGTTGATTTTCTACATAGATGCAGATATCTTGTCTAATAATATTCTATTTAGAATTTTCTATAACTAATTTGAATTTTTTATTAGATAGTAGTTGTTGTTCGATTCAATCTTAAGAATATTTGTTTTTGTATCGATTTGTTTTCTAATATTGTTTTAACTATCGAATATCTCTTTTAATATAATATTGATTTGCTAACAATTTATCAAGTTCTATAATTGGCAATCTCTTGCGAAGTGGCTCGATTTGTTATATAAATAGCACTTTTTTGAAATTTGTTATCTTGCTTTTTTCTAGAATTTTTTTTTTTATATTGTTGAGTAAAATTTAGTTCTATAGATGCAAACTTACAATAATCGAAATTACTATATTTTTGATTAGAACAAAATTCTTTTTGCTAATATTTAATTGCTAATTTAAAAAAGATTTTTGCTTTTTCTCGAAATTGATTGTATCTTTTTTTTATAGCTTTTTTATATAGTTTGTTGTCGAGATCGATAGCTACTTCGATAAGATTAAATATATTGCTAAAAGTTCTTTTATTATATATAATTTTGTTTTTTAAATTGTTTTTGAGATTTTGTCGAAATATTGTTATAAATACAATATTGTTCTACTTGATTAGATTAACATACTTTTGAAATCTAGTTGCGTAGTTTGTTGCAAAAATTTGTTAAGTTAGATATTAAATTACTTTTTTTGCGATTTGTTTTTTGTTAAATGTTTCAAAGATTTTTCGAAGCTCTCTTTTAAAGTTGTCGAAGTTTATAAATATTATATAGAAATTTTCGTTATAATTTTTTAGATATTTTTGTAAATTTGACTTGAATCAATATTGAACTCTCTCTCTAAGAAATATTAATACGAAAATTGTCTTTTGATTTGCTAGAACAAAATAGAAAATAAAATAGATATTTATTTGTATAAGTTAGTTCTTTAGATCGATACAATCTTTATAGTAGATATTGAATTTATTGATTCTAATCTTGTTGTCTTCTATAATCGATAGTTGGCGTAATACTAATAAACTAGTGCTTGGAATAGAGACGCGTTAATTTAATACAGATATTTTTTTGAGTATTTAAAATGTTACGCTGCTACTTTCTAAGAGATCTTAGAAATATCAAAGTAAATTGTATTGTTAAAAAGATTTGTAGACGTCTTCAAACAATGTAAGCAATTACTTGATAACAAGAGTTGCAACTAGATATAGCAATAACAATAAGTAAAAACTTATTTTGAGTTAAACACAATTTATAAGAGAGTCGCGTTCAAAAGTTATATACATAATAGATTAATTGAATTACTAAATTAGTTACTTTAATCTCAATAATCTATTAATTCTTTGAATCGCTAATCTCAATAGATTAGTATTGCTAATTCCATTGATCTATTGATTCAGTTATATAATACTTTCTTGGCAGGCTGTGCCCTGCATACTATAAAGAGCTTTGCGTCGTAGTCAGTAGAACTAAGTACACAACTCGTAACATATAGACTAATTGTTCGAGTCGATTTTTCCCCAAAATCTATAATCCGACCCGAAAGTTATATCTAATTAGATCAAGTTTTAACCTAATATAGTTAGTATTTTTATAATTTATGCAATTCGATTCCAACTATTGGAACCGAACGATCAATCTAGTTAACTAACTTTTTTTAAATTTTAAAACAAATATTGTTAGAACAAAAACAATAAAAACTAGCAACTCTAATAACAATACAAAATCTGCAAAATTAAATTAAAATTAATCTTAATATAACAACAATATATATCGAATTTTTAACAATCTAAAAATATAATTATAGTTTTTAAAATATTAGGATTATATATTTCTATAATTGTATTGCAACAAAAGAAATAATTAATATAGTAATTATTATAGTCTAAAAAGCAAAGTCTTTGACAAAAAATATTAAAATTTTTTTTTGTTAAAAATGTTTTTATTAATATTAAATAAAAAGTTGTTAAAACAATTAGATACTATAAAAAGTTTTTTTTTAAAAAAACAATTGTACAATTAATATTATTAATAACAACAATTCTAAAAATAATATTTTTGCAAAAAAAATTTATTTTAAAGATAGAAATATTAAATTTAAATCTATTTATTAGAAATTTAATAGATAATCTAATTATAAATTAATTAACAAAATTTGTATTAACTAGATTGTATATATTCTATATAAATTTGTCTACTTGCAGAAAATCTACAAAAACAAGATAAAAAATAGTATAAAAAATAGTATCTAATTATATAGTAATATCGAAGATAGATAGAATATTTAATAAAATATTCTATATAATAATTTTGTATTTACAAAGAATATTATTACTCTAACAATATTTAATATTATATATAACACAAAGAAAAAATAAACTACTAAAAATTATATAATCGAAATAGTTTCTATCGATATAGATAGAACAAAAATTGCAAATATAATTTTTAATAGTTTTTGTTTTAATACAATTAAAATTTAGACAAACAATTTAACTAATAAAATTTTAAATAGTAATAGACAAAATATTGCAATTAAAATAAAGACAACAATATTATATATAACTTTTAAAAACTATTAAATAGAAATTTCTTATAATAATAACAAACTCTTATTATAGAAAAAAAACTATATTTTAATCTAAAAATATTTCTATATATTAGAAATTAAAAAAGTTGCAAAAATCTAAATAATAAAATATATTAATTGTAGATATTTGTTAGCAATAGTTTTGTATTTATTTTGTAATAGTAGATTTGCAAATTTATTTAATTTAGAGTTAATTTAATTCGACTCTATTAATATATTGTTAAAAGCAAAAATTATAATAATATTTTGCAGCAGATTTATAAAACTGTTGTAAATAGATTTTTTATTATAAAGATAAAACAATTAAAAACAAAAAATATAAAGAATTGTTTGTATTTTATAAATATTAATATAAAAAGTTTTGCTCTTAATATAAATAGAGTAGTACTTAGAAAAAATATTAATAAAAATATTGTTTTTATACAATATTTAGTAACTATTTATATTTTAGAAACTAAATATATCTATCTATATATAAAAGATTAATTAAAAAACAACAAACTATAGAATTTTAATATTGTTTCAATATAGTAGAAGATAATATTATTAAACTATATTTTTTACTATAGAAATAATAATACTATAATATTGTATATCTTTTATCAAAAAAAAATATAAGATATTTAAAAATATATATTCTAATACTACTATTTTAATACAAAAAAATAGAAAATTTACTAGAATTTTTAGAATTTAATACAAAAATATTTTTGCTTTTGTTGTTACAACAACAAAATTACAAGTTTGTTATAATTTAACAAAAAACAATTGTATTTTTATTGTTTTACTATTTATTTTAATATTTAGAAACTTTATCTAATAATTTAACTATTTTTTCTTTTTATTGTTTTAGAGATTCAGAAAATTACAGAATATATTTTTTTTTTAATAAAAAAAAATATTAATAAAAAGTAGTAGAATAGCAAAGAAATTATTTAAATAGTATAGAAAAATATATTATTTAAAAAAATATATTAATATTTAATATAAGATTTTTGCAAATAGATTAAAAAAAAAAAGACAATTTGTAACTTAAAAAGTAGAAAATTTTCTATATAGAAAACAAGATTTTACTAAAAATCTAACAATTATTAATTAGATATTGCTATTGCTATATATTTAAAAATATTAGCAAATTTTTTTTTAAAAAATATTGTTTTTTGTTTTTGTATAATAAAAGTTGCAATAATATTATTAATTACAATATATTCGAGAATTTCTCGATTGCAAAATATATTATTATTAACAAAAATATTTTTAGAGAAAAAAAGATTATAAATATATTTTTAATTATTGTTATATTTCGATACAAGATTTAATAATAAATATATATATAAATTAAATAATAAAATAAATAATATAGTTAAACAATCTATTTGCAACTACTTATTAATATTAATAATAAATATATTAGAAATTTTATTTGTAAAAATATAATTTATATTTATATAAAAAATATACAAATTGATATATTTAATTTTAGTATTTTGTATAATTATATTTAAAAAAGCAAAAACAAAATATTTATTAAAATATATTTTTAGATATTTGTATTATCTCTCTATTAATAGAGATTTACTTAATAGCAAATCAAATTTATCTAATAATACTAAATGATATAGAAAACTTTTTAATACAAAAATTAACAAACTAGATATATTAGAAGACAAAAAAAACAACAAAATTATTAAATATTATATCTTATTAAAGTAGCAATTAGAATTGTAAATTTTCTAACAAAATATATATTTATATTTATATTTGCAGTTACTACTATTGCTATATTTGTTATATTTAATCTATTAACAACAAATATTGTTTATAACAACAAATAATCTATTAAATATAAATATCAAAATATTTTTTGCAAAACTAATAGAAAAATATAGTTTTTACAAGAATATTAACAATAATAGAAACTTAAACTATTTTTTAAAAATATCTATAAATTTTTACTTTGTTTTAAAATAAAACAATATTTAATATAAAAAATTATTTTAATCTATTTAAATAGCGCAAATAACAAACTTCTAATAATACAATTTAATAGAAACAATTTTTTTATAGCTTGCTATATCTATTATATATTAACAATAGAAAATAATATTTTAATAGAATTTTTATCTTATTATTAAATATAAAACAAAACTAAAAATAATAAAGATATAAATATCGAAAATACAAAACAAATTTAGAAAATTTCTTATATTAGAAAAGTCGATTGTATTTGTTACAATAACAAAAAAAAAATTAATAATAAATTTTATAATATTTATAATATTTAGTCTATTATAAAAGATATTGTTCAAATAACAACACAAAATACTAGAAAATATAGCAACAAAACTATTAAATTTAAGCAAAAAATTTACTGTAAAAATATCTATTAATATTTTTAAATTAACAAAAACTATAGAAACAAATATATATATATATTATCTATTATTATATTTTGCAATTGTAGTTTCTAAATAATAAAAGATTTTCTTATTGCTATTATCTGCTTTTGTGCAATAATTTCTTTTGCTATTGCTCTAATTTTAAAATAGAAAGCAATAGTTTTGTTATTTAGAACAATATTTTATATATTATTCTTAGATTGTTTTTTTGAATTTCTAGACAATAATAATAAGAAAAAATAAGAAAACTGTAAAAAATAAAAAAATTGTAAAGAAAAAAACAATAATTAATAACAACAAAAAATATTTCTAAATATTTGCTACAATAAAGTATCGAATTCTAATTTAAAATAAATGTTTAACTATATTTTAGAGACAAACTTTCTAATACAAAATATACAACAAATATTAGATATCTTTTTAGAGACAACAGTATTTGTAGTTTTGCTTTTACAAAATATTATATCGACAAAATACAACAATTAAGAGAATAGAGTAAAAGATAAAAATAATAATTGCAAAACAATAATAGAAAGAAACAACTGCAAAACAATAATATAAAAAAAACAACTACAAAAGCAATAATATACGCAATAATCAAAAGAGTCGAATGCAATAAGAAGAGAAGAAAAGAGAGAAGTGCAATGGGCAATTGCCATACTAAATAGTATGGCAGACGGCCAAGCACTGACCCCTTAATCTCCCTCATCCCCGGCACTAGCCCCGCTGTCCTGCAGGGCTCTACTATCAACAGACCTGCACTTTGCTGTACCGGTTATGTGGTGAAGTACAGAGGTCAAGGCGGAGGAGCGGACCTGACTAGCCACGGCGATGACTCCTCTCTGATCACATGAACTCTTGGCATCGAACTTCCCGTCTGGACTCACAACTTCACAAGAAACCTCAGCCGGCCTCTATATATAGCCTGGTGTGGTATGTAATCACACCTCATGCATATCCTCCCATTACCAAGGTCATCTACTTTATACGTCTCATCTTGCAGCCATTTCGGTCAGACTGGCTACCAATTGCATTAAAAACGATGCGAACCCGGACTACTCCCAATGACTCTCGAATGGCTGTGATTCAGCAGTGTTGGCCGCCGCTAAGGATCACCTGTACCTGGTGTCGGCTACGAATGTTGCTTGTCAACAGAGCCAGATGACGGTTCTGTACATAAAGCTTCGCTACCTCGTTTTTGACCCCCAAACCTGGCCGTGTGGGGTCCGAAATAGAAAAGGATTCTAGCTGTAGTCAGGCGTGTTTGGCCCAGAATTAGAGAGGTACCTGTCACAATTACGTTGTTTTCTGAATTCTGTCCCGCTGTGTAATTCCTTTAATTGGCCTATTGGATTTATAGGCCTGCGGTTTGTTTGGCCTATTGCGCTGTGATTGGAGCTCCTAAGTGTTTTCCTTCCTCGACAGTGCAAGGGATCCCTTTCCCGCTTTCTTCTCCAGACTCAGCTGTCAGTAGGCTCCCTTTTCTCCGAGATCGACACTTATTCTCCGAGCCACATGGTTCGGCAGTGGGCCATCTTGTATCACATTCTGATGCAGTATCAAAATACCCAATAAATCCCTCTGTGTTTGGCTTGACGACTTAGCAGACCTAACAATAGTTCGAGTAAGACTCGGCCTGGCTTCAACTTGACCATGGCATTCCTTCCAGCTTTTGAGGTGTTGAGCTTAATCGTTGTCAAACAGATGTCGACGGTAGGACTTGTGATTCGTCGGCCACCGCATGTCTTATACTGTTGTCTCGGAGCTTTACGACATTGATCAGTCAACCTCGGCATGTAGCATGAAATGATCCCGCAGCGACACAGCCTGCCTTGCTGTGCGATGTTGTTCGCTCTATCTAATTCTTACCTATGGACGCGTCATTCAGCGAATGAGAGATTCGAGTAGGCATCCAACACCGTCGGACAAGGCTCGGGCCCGCTGCTGCTGGCTTTGACGCCTTTTCTGTGGCCCGTCTATGGCCGCTCAATCCTTGATTGATCGAAGATACAAGCTGATCACGGCCAGCGTGCATCCTTCTACAGGCTCTGTTTGACCTAGTGCAACGATGTTCACGAAAAGGCACCCTCATCACTGTGACGGAGTCTTCCTGGTACTCATTCTCTTCCCAAAACATCCCATGAATAAACCCAGAGATCATCACCATAACAAGCTTATTGGTCCATGTGAAAGAGCTCGCACGGGAAGACACGCTGCCAACGATGCTCAGGTCTTCTGAGCTATTCTTGGACGAAACTTCACCTGGAGGGTGATCGTAGGATGAAGGAGTGTACATAAGTAAGCGAGCGACTCCCCTCGATTCACCTCCTTCGTCTCAATCGTCCAGCTCTTGACCCTTCCATCCTAATCACCTTCGATTATACCAAACAATCTCCTTACAGTCCACCCAACCAAAGTTCTTACCAGACTGACAAGATATACCTATTTACAACCTGCCAACATGCACCTTCCAATTATCCTCCTTGCCCTCGGCAGCAGCATTTCATTCGCCGCTGCAAAGCCCCGCCCCCTCCTCCCAGTGGGAGCAAGCCAGGTCGATGGCATAGCTACGTTCAACAACTACAACACGCAAACGTCGACTGTCTGCGGCAAGTTCTACGCGGGTCTGCTCTTTCACTCCATCGCTTGCCATTCTACCACTAACCGTATTCCTAGATAACAAGGCATACTTCGGTGCCGCCATCGGCGACATCAGCAAGGACATCAAGGGCGGCCAAT
>JAABUW010005683.1_pt1 | contig 16062 bp, 2 predicted proteins | sample 5560081 | NCBI WGS metagenome assembly JAABUW01 (sample SAMN10711882, study PRJNA513363) | rock metagenome | isolation source: Antarctica rocks | place: Antarctica: Victoria Land, Knobhead sud | reverse complement strand
TGGCACAAATGCGATGTCTGCCCAGCTCGTACGCCAGACTCGGATATCATAGTGCCAATGTTGCAAAGCGTGTTTCCCCAAGAAGCGAAGAAGATGAGACGATTGATGGGCTTTCGAAAATTCGGAGATGATGCAAAAGTCACGAATATGAGAGTGGTGCCAATCAGAGAAAAGCAGGATGCGACGCGCTCGGTGGTCTGAAGGGCCCCAAGCCGCTGGGCTGTCGCGGGAGCCGGGTCCATGGCTGTCGGACAAAGAGGCCTTTCTCTGCGAAAGGTAAGCGGAAAGGATTAGGCTGTAGGGAGCACCATCATGCAGATGTGCAGGTGAAAAGGTTGGTCGCTGTGAGACGTGCAACAGTGTGCAACAGCAGCTTAGAAGTATACTCGAGGAGGACAACTCCGCAATTTTATTTTCTGTCACGGGAAGTAGCGATCGCACCAAAGCATAGGTACGGTATGGACTTGAGATATTTGATTCGAGCGACGTCTAAGATGCATCTCGATGCCCTTATCCGTCCGTAAAGTGGCGTGACACGCAGTGAGGACAGGGGGCGCTGTGGATCTCCTGGGGAGGTCTCTGCGGGACGAAGCCATCTTCTCGTCGACTGTAGGAGCGGCAGGTTATGCAACGAGATCTCACTGCAGATGGCATTGCCCAATGTAGCTGTAGAATCCTCCGAGAGCCAGTCGTGATTGCATCCCCAAGCGAAGGCGTTTGAGTGGGTCGGTTGCGCGTCGCTGACAGCGGGGCATCTCAAGCCAAACAGGTTTCGTACTTTATTTGGTCCGGGGGTGATGGCTGTACGTCAGACACTGGCGTTGAAGTACAAGGGTTGGATGGAGGATGAAGGTCGGCAGCAGCCATAGGCCCATGGATTGACAGATGCTTGGCTCCGGGCCGCCCGGGCAGGGCTGAGGGGATTCCCCCTCTTTACGGTTATGGCGTCCCGGATCTGCACCTCGATAACCCCACTTCCGCTTTTGCACCCGTTGGGATCTGTCACTCCCAATCCAGGAGGCGTCGCGGTTCTCGACCTTACAATCCCGGATGGATCATTTCTGTAGCCAAGGAGAGGATTGCGTCACCACTAAAGTGCCGTGAGCTAGCTTGAGTAGCAATCTCGCGAAGTGTGCAAAGGGTCCATCTACCTTAGTTTCGCACATAAGCTAGTTGGATCCTAAATACAAGTGGCATAATGGTGTGGCCAGGCGGTCCGAAGCGAAAGCGAAACATATCCAAAACGGGATAAAGCTAAGCCTATCAATGCTCGTTGTGCAACCCTTTGAAAGAGGCCGTGCTTTGCGACGTGAACGCTGACCGCTCATTCGTCGCCACAAGCGCACATGTGGTGCCCAGTGGCACGGTAGATGATCTCTCATGACGCAGGGTCAATATGTCTTCTGCAAACCAATAATTCTTCGAGGCTCTCTGTGGCACCACATCCCGATACCGGACACACCACAAGCTCCAGAATCCAAAAACAATACCACATCTTCAACTGACTTGATGTATTCAACCTTTTTCGAGCACCAGCAAGCAATAACGAAGACCTAGATCTTGTCGGCTCATGACATTGCCGGGTTTGTCTAGAATTATTAGTCCTGCTTTGGCCGTATCTATCAAATGTCAAAGCACCACGTGTACGCATCTGGTGACTCTGTTAGATCGTGACACTGAAAACGGGCGACCATGACGACAGAAAGAAGCCCGGTGGAGCCAATGTATTGTCGAATCAAGGTATATGTCTCTCAGTCTTCAAAGCAGCCTCTATCGAATCAACCTCGAAATTGGTAGAGTGACCACCTGTGTGCTTCGCCAAAATTCAAAGTAATCGTAATGCCATCAAACGAGAAGTAGCAAAGAGCAAGGATGCCCAAAACATAAAGGACAACAAGAAGTGGTGTCCATTACGACAACAGGAATAACACACGAAGAAATATAGAAAAGCATTGTCGAAATAAGAAAGCTATTAGCGTCGCTATATTTTAGCTTCAACTTGCCATTAGTATATTAAATCGTTGATAATAATTCAATCCCTTTTACGACTAAGAAGAATTATTAGATATTGTAGTTAAACTACGAGTAAAAGAAATCGCGAACATTTTGCGTCTACTTAGAATTAGCAAAAGCAAAAAGAGATTATTCAATCGATAAATTGTTATTTGTTATAGAAAATAGATACGCTTCCTTAAGATAATGTAACTTAATATTAGTGCATACTTTGACAACACATATATAAACTTCGCTCGCTAATATATATCTATATATTAAAATAGAGTAATTGTATCGAAGTAATCTAGATCTATTACAAATAGATAACTACTCTATATATACTATTCTACTTTAATTATATATTATCGAGAACTTTGTATATATATTATTTCTTGCACTAAGTTTAATCGAGTAATTTTCCAATCTTATAAACAAATTAGCAAGAAGATATTAGAAAAAATATTTACTTTTGTATCTAATTATTATTAAAAATAATATAGTTTCTTATAAATCTCTTAATATAAATTTAAATCTAAAATATATTTATTGTATACTAAAAATTAATCTCTATTTATATCTCTAATTATATCTAAAAACTATCTATATAAATAATCGAAATATCTAAAACTTGTCTCTCTATTGCTATTTCTTTTATATTTTCTTGTCTATTTTATTAATAATCTTTTTGTTTATTTTGTTAACTTTGTATATACAATTGCAATTAATTGTTAAATATAGATTAATTGTTAGATTAAATTTTAATTTCAACTATTAAAATTAACTTAATCCAACAATTTTAATATAAGAAATTAAATCGAAATTTAAATTAATTTCTACTTTTTTAAAATTAATTTAATTCGATTTAAGTTAATTTTCGATTTTAATATTAGAAATTAAATCAAACTATTAAGAAATTAAAAATTATATTATTATATTAAAAATTACTATTTTAAGATCTATATAATTATAATATATTATCGAGATTACAATTTGTTATATTATTATATTATAATTATTTGTTAGTATAAAATTCTACTTAATTTATCTTATATTTGTATTACTCTTTTATATTATTATTCTACTTTAAAATTTTTTCTTTAAACTACTTAAAAATATTGTTTATACTATTCTCGATTGCAAAATATCTAATTTTTCAAAAATTTCTAGTTAATAGTTGTTTTTATTCGAAAATAATTTTAGTAAATCTATTTCTCGCAATTTGCTATTTAGTACTTTATATTTCAATTAATTCGCAAGTTAATTCGATTGAAATTTTAATCGTATATTTAATACTAGAAAAAAAGAGCTTTAAAAAGTATTAAATAAAATTTTAAATAATTTTCTATTACTTAAACTAAGAGACGAAAACAAATATATTAAGTAAAATACAAATACTAAGATTTAATTTAAAGAATAGTAATTATATACTACAATTAATAAAAGTATCTTATACAAGACTTAAAATAGACTTGTGTTAGAATTAAAGCTTTAATAACTAGTATATAGTTAATTAACAAGAATACTAACTATGCAAAACTAACTATATATAGGAAATAAATATAAGTACTAAAGTGTTAAGACGCTAGATATTACTTATAGTATATTCGAGACTAAAGAGCGAAAACTTAAAGAGTAATCGAAGAGCGAAGTCTATCTAATTTAGAATTATAATTTTTTTTTTTTTTTTTACTTGCAAACTTTGATAAAGTAATATCGAATCTTCTAGTTAGCGTTTTCAATTAACTTTAATTAATATCGAATATTTATTAAATATAAACTTTAATTAATATTAAATATTTATTAAATACAAGCTTCGATTAATATCGAATATATATTAGATATTATTTAACAATTTAAATTGAAGTTTCTAATATATATTAAACAAAAGAATAAATTTGTTAAGTAAAGAAAGTAATCGAAAATTTTGAAACAAAATATAAAAAAAATAATAATATATAAAGCAAAGAATATATATGTTACGAATAATATTTTAGTTAACTTTTAACTATTTTTAATTAATATTAAATATATCTATTAAATACAATTTAATATTTAAAATTAAATATTAAATAATTGTTAAACAATAAAAATTAAGTTTCGAACAATTGTTAAACAACAAATATTGAGTTTCGAACAATTTATCGAACAACAACAAAATTAAAAGAGAAAAAAATAAATAAATTTTAAAAAAATATTAAATATAAAAAAATTAAAGAGAGTACAAAAGATTATTAACTTTAATTCTAAGAGAGAAATCTAGATTATATAATACACAAATTAAGAAATTAATAATAAGATAAAGATTAATTAATTACGTAATCTTAGAGAAAATTAGTGACAACAAAAAGAGTAACAATATTAAAAAGTTAAAATTTGTCAAATTTTAACTATATTTAAATACGTTTGTTTAAATCTATAATATAAAGAGAGAAAATAATATAAAAGTATTTTAATAACAATTTATATACAATTGTATATATATTTAGAAATATTAAATTAATTTTAATTCGAAGAACTTTTAAAAGAAACAATTATAAGATATCTAGCAAAAGCACTATAGAGACGACAAAAAAAATCTCAAATATATATCGACTAACTTTTAACAATAGTAATATATTAATAATATATTTCTAAGATTCTTGTTAAGTACAATAAGAAACAAGATAATATATTAAATTTAATTTTAACTACAAATATATAACAAATAACTTCTAACAATAGTAATATACTAGCAATATATTTTTGAAATTAATTGTAAATATAATAACAAAAGTTATAGATATATATTAAGCGATGTTTAGATAACAATAATAATAGAACGCAAAAATATATAAGTGCGAATTATTCTACTTATTAGATTCTTAATTAGAAGACGTTTTAAATATTTAATAAGATTTTGTTATATTAAAATATTAATAATAAAAGTTAACAACAAAGTTAAAGCAATTGTTAGTTATAGAGTAGTTTAGTTATTTAAGTCTATTGTTGTAGTTTGTATAACTTGTAAAGAGAATTTAATACTATAGTATTTTGCGTCTATAATTAATAATAATTAGATTTAAATCTATATTATTGTTATTTTTGCATATATTATATTGTAATATCTTGGTATCTAAGATACAACTAACTAGAATAACTATAACTAACTTAGAAATATTATCGATATTTGTAATCTCTTTTACCAAAAATTTCAAATATCTTATAGATATCTCGAGACAACTAATTTGCATCTAATTTACTAAGATATCTTGTATAAGACTAGTATTTTGCTTAGTAAGCAATATTTAAGAATAGAAATTTAGAATAGAAATTAAGATTATTACTATTTGTATAAAAATTTTGCCTTTATTTTTGCATCTCTTATTTGTATCTTCTTATATATATATTGTTTTATCTACAATTACAATCTTAGTTAATCTACAAATTAAATTAATTTGTTGCTAAAATAATTATCGATTATATACAAATTAATTTAAACAACAATACAACAAATTTTTAAGCTTAACAAGTTGCTTTTGTCTTCGCACAAACTTATTACTCTAAAAATATCAAAAAGATCTACTTATATATCGAAAAAAAGTAACAAACTTAATATCTTGCTTATAGCTTTAACAACAATAATTTTGTATATAAAACAAAGTTAATTCGATTTCTAACAAAAAAGATAATTAATCGATTGCTTAAAAACAACTCTAAAAAACGCAAACAAAAGAAAGATTTATTCTTAATAAAGATATAAAAAGAGAATCTCTTTTTATTGAAAAGCGTTGACAAAAATACTTTATTGTAGACGTTAAAGTATTAAAGTATTCGAAGCTACAAAACAAGATTAATAAATCTTTATTTCTATTAATTTGTTAAAGTCTTTAATTATTATCTTAATTTTAACAATGTAACACTATAAAGTCTAATAAAAGCTTAGCGAATTACTTAATATTAAAAGACTAAAAATTATTACGAGAATTGCAATAAAGAAATTATTATTAACAACTATAATCTAAAGAAATTAAGACAAATATTCGATTTCTTTTAACAATATATTGCAAATATTAAGTATATTATCTTTAATTGCTTTTTGCGAAACAATTTAAACTTTCTTTTAGATTATTTTCTTTTTTTGCGAAAGAAATTATATTAACGTGCGAAGCTTCTTGATTTGCAATTATTATATTTCGAAAACAAGAATTCGACGTTAATCTTATATTTTCTTTATATTATAAGCAATAACAAGATTAATTAGAACAATCGAATCGAATACTAAAGATTGTTAAAATATTAAAATATATAGCTTTGTATCTTTAGTACAATAACTAATTACTTTGTGTAATAATAAGAGCAATTTAATAAGAAATTTCTCTTGTTTAAGATTAATAAGAATTAATACAATACTTAAATATTAGTTAATAAGCAAGTACTAATTATTGTTTAATTTAAAACTTCGAAACAAGTACATTTGAAGCTTTTAAATATTGTTTTCAATTTTCTAACAAAAATCTCTTTTATCTTCTCTTTTATTGCTATATTTTACGCTTTTATTGTTTTATTTCTTTACTTCTTGTAGCTTTAATATATATTTATTACTTTACAAAAACACATATTGCAATTTCAAAACTTTATTATTATAAATTTTGTTATTAATATAATTGTTTTTTAAGTAATAATTTTTAGAGTTGTAAGAAAATCTTAAGAATAACTTTTTTCAAAAATTTTGCGTTCGAAAACGCAATTTCGAAACAATTATATTATATTTATAATATTGTTTTAATTTTTATAATAACTTTAGAAGACAATTGTAATAGAACTATTTATTAAGTCTACAAATTATATATAATTAAACAATATTTTTGTTAATTTATATTTCGTTGTCGATTTTGTTTTTAAAAATTTCGTTTATTTTTTTTAGACTTTTTTCAATATATTATCAAAGAGATTTTGAATTCTATGTAATAAGATTAAATTAACAAGATTTACAATAATTTAAATATTAAGATTTCGAAGAAAATATATGCTAAACAAAGCTCTAGAGCAAAAGAGATCGAAAAACTAGATATAGACGTTAATTAAATCTAACAACAAAGACAATAAGTTAACAACTCTATATATAAAAGCTATTTTATCTTCTTATTTCGTTAATTTATATATAATATAATAGACTTTCTACTAGAGTATACGAACGTTTATTTTATTGCTAGAGCATAAATATAATTTTTGAAAAAACTAATTTAAATAAACTTTTTAAAGCTAAATTATTAATTGTAGCAAGAGATTAACAATATTGCTATAAAGTAGTTTCTAAAGCTTTTAAACTATTTACGCGTTATCTTTTTGCAAAACTTTGTTATTCTTTATAATTAATATTCTATTTACTCTCTTTAATATTATAACGTCTTTAAGTATTTTTTATATTTTGTCTTTGTTATTAATATTATTGTTTATTTAAAGAACAAAAATTGCGATATTAATATACAAATTAAATTAACAATATTATTGCTAAAGCAATAGATACTTAATTTAGATATCTTATTGTTAATTTTAATTTTTAATAACTTTAATTAACAATATAAATAGACAACAAAAATAAAAAGCAAATTAAACAACTTCTTAGATAATAAGATTATCTTTAAGATTAGCTTTGCAAAGAGACAAAAGCTTCTTAATTTAATAACAAAGAATATATTTATATTTATTAATTTTTAACTTTAATTGTTCTTTTTATTTATAATTTTTGTATTTTTTTTGTTGTTTGTTAAACAAATTGTCTTGTTGTTTACAATAGAGTATTAACAATTCTTTTTTCTTTTATTGTTAAACTATCTTTTAAATTGTTAGATACAAACAATAATTAATCTTTTTAAAAAGTAAATTGTAAATTTCGAAATTAATTCTTTTATAGTCTTATTAAACAATTAATATAATTGTATTTAACGTAAGAACTAAAATAACAAAGATAAGAAGTTCTACTTTAAACGCTTCGTTATTATAAGATCTATTTACACTAGAGCTTAAGAAAACTCTTTAAAGACAACAACAACAACAATAAAGATAAAAAAAGTTATAAAAGAATTAATATTAAATGTGTTTGCAATACAATTACGAAGAGCTTTTAAATTGTAGATTGCAAACTAGAAGAAGATTGAAAAAAAACTATAAAAAAGATTTTGTTTTCGACGATTTTAAAGTTAAAAACAACAGGATTTAAACATTTTTTTTGCGAACAAATAGCTCTCTTAAAGACAAAATAGATATTTGTTTAATATATATTACAAGAATTTCTAATTAGATATTTATATACAATTGCAAAAAAAAGCTAAAAAAAAACTACAAAAAAGATCTTTTTCTCAATAGTTTTAAAACTAAAAACAATAAGATTTGAACAATTTTTTTAATCTTAAATAGATTTCTTAGATACGCAATAGATACAATTTATATAGACTCGAAATTCAAATACTTTAAACTAGTAGTTTTGGTTTATACTATATACTATATAATTGATAAAGAACGCAAAAAATTCTTACTAATTTAGATAATTTTCGTATCAAAAATTCTAGGAACAAACTCTTATCTTAAGATTTTCCTAGAAAGATAATATCTTGTTAGCTAACTATTTTGACAAGATTAGCAACTAATTATCTATCTAATTTTGTCTTAAATATTCTTCTAATATCTTTAATATAATATTTAAAATTGTCGCTAATATTGTTAACAATATTAACAAACAACAAAAGCTTAATTTGTTAATTTAACAAAAGTTTGCTCTTATTAAGATGCAAAAGTTATAAATAAAATACTAGATAAATCTTTATTAACTCGAATAGTTCTAGTTCGTAGATATAATTATTAATTGCCCAAATAATCTTATAGAGATCTACATTCTTATACTTTAAAGACTTATATAATCGAATTGTTTTAATATTTTAAATATTAAATATAATTTAATTATTAATTTTGAATTTCGAGATTGCAACGCGTTTGCGATTAGCGAATTTTACTTATTTAACTTAAGTTTAAATAAGCTTTTAACGAAGAAAATCTCGCAAAATCTTAATTTTTTTAGCAATCTTGTTAATATTCTTTATATTGCAACAAACTTCGAATATAATATTGTTAAAAAAAATTATAAGTAACTTTAAGTCTAATTGTAACAAATAGTCTTTAATAATAAAGAAGAATAATAAGTTAATAGACTTGTTAATATAATTGTTTGCAACAAATTCAACAATAACAAGATAACTAATTTAATTATTCTAATTGTATTATATATATATTTAAAGATATTGTTTAAGAACAATATTAGTATTTTCGATTTAATTGTTAATTTCTAGATAAAACGCAATTAATAATTTAGATTTAATTTCTAATCTTTTATAAAGATATTGTTAAAAGTAAGCGATAAATTAGATATCTCTATTGAAAATAATAATAACTAAGAAGTTCTTAATATATTAAACAAAATTAATAAAGATCTAAATAATAATCTTAACTTTTAAAGAGTTTATAGATATAAATTTCTTACTTTTAAATAATTTATTAATTATTATTAAAATATACTAGAAAACTTTTTCTTTATAGCAATATAACAACAAAGAAATAATAAAGTTGCAAAATATATTCTACTAATAACAATCTAAAATAGACAAAAATTTTAGTAAATTATATCTATATTTGTAATATAATTTAATATATTTGCAAATTAAATAGTTTTTAATATATTTCTTAATATCTAAATACAATATAAATCAATAATAGTAATACTATACTTTTTCGAAAATAGTTGTTCGATTTAAATGTTTAACACTTAACAATTTATACTAAAATCTAATTGCTTCGACTTAAAAAATATTATTTGTACTTTAAAATATATATATTTTGTTTCGAATAAACAAATACTTAATATTAATTGTTAAGTATTTAATTATTGTACAATTCTTAAGTTTTAGCTTAATTGTTTTGCGAAAAATAGTTAGAATTTTTTATTTATTTATTTATTTAATTTCTTTAATTTATTTTATCTTTTTATTATATAAGTATATCTTTAATATTTATTAAGCAAAAACTTCGAAATTAAGTTTTATTTTAAATTTCTTCTCTTCTATTAAATTAATTACAATAACAAATAAAAATTAAATTGTAAAAAAGATTACAAATATAAATAACTAAATTATAAACAAAACAAATATATTTAAAGAAAACACAAAATTAATAATTAAAGATAATAAAATTGTAGACTAAGAAATTATAAATACAACAATAACAAACGAAAAAACTAAAAATAAAGATTTAATAAAATAAAATTTGTTTTGTTAAAGTAATACAAGTATTGCAAGCAATAAAGATATAAATAATTCTATATTTTTGTTAATTGTTAACAAGATTTAAGTAAACTTTTTGCAAGCTTTCGCAATTCTCTTGTTAGCAATTAGTTTAAATTTGATAAAGTTTCGAAATAAACAAATTAACTTTATTACTAAATTGTAAATAACACTTAATAATAGCAAAATTAATATAATAACTTTAACTATATCTAGTTTTAAGTTATATTACTTAAGAATTGTTTGTTATTAAAATTAATTACGAAAGTTATTTTTATTAAAGAGCAAATTTTGCGATTGTTTAATTAGATTATTTAGCTTTGTATTTAGTATATTTAATTAATAAATAATCTTAAAGTTAAATTTAAACAAAAACTTAATTTAACAAACTTAATAACAATTAAATTGCTTAATAGTTATAAAATACTTTAAATTACAATAATTAATAATAATTTTAATAAATTACTTAATAAATATATTAATATACTCTAGATATTACTTCTTAAAAGCGCAAACAATAATTAACAATTTTTTGTTATAGATCTTGTAGTTGTATTTTGCAAACAATATAATTTTAAATATATAAATTATTAAATAAAGCAATTTATTCGAATTTATTTGCGAAAGTACAATAATAATTACGAAATTAAAGATATTACTTTCGATCTAAATCTTTAAGTCGAAATTAAAATAATACAAAATAAATTAATTAATAAAGACTTACTTAAGAGTTTTGAATACAAGATTTTTAAAATTGTTAAATTGTTATAAAAAATTAAGACTTTTGTTCTTAAATTTACTAAATACTAACAAAGATTTAATTAGACTTAAATAGTTATAAATAAATTGTTAATAAAAGTTGACAAAATCTAGAAAGATTTATATGTTGCGTATATAAATAGAAGCTTTTTATTTAAAAATATATTTAATTTTCTCGAAATTTATTTAAATTTCTTCGATAATAATAATTAAACTTAAATATTTAACTTGCTTAATAAAGAAGATATATTTGTTAATATTTAAATAAAGATTTGTGTTATAAAGTTTAGCGAAGACTTTATTTATATATTTTTTATATTTTATTTTAATATTATTGTAGATTAAGATATTATTTATATAAATAATACAAAAATTGTTTAAATAAAGACTAAGAGTCTTATTAATAAAAAACTAAAATATAGTTAAGATATTATATAGTTTAAAAAATATAACAATATACTTAAATAAATTGTAATAAATAATAAAAACTATTTTGTATTTGTTATTAAAGTATATTCGAATCTTGTTAAAAACAACAATAATATTAAACTTGTTATAATATTTAATCTTATATAATTGTTGCAAAATTTCTTAAATTAATAATAAAATATTGCAATTCTTAATTGTTAAAGCGTTAAAATCTCTATAATTTACGTAAATATACAAATTCTTATTAGACTTCTTAACTATAAGAATAAGAACAATATACTATAAGATATTATTGCAAATTTAATCTTTACTTTTTATATTATTTAAATAAACTTTAATAATCTTTTCTTTTTAACAAAAAATATTATAGATTTTTTTAATATAAGAAATTGCTTTTAGAACAAAATTAATAGTATAATTAATATTTCTATTTAATAACAACTTATTAGTTTTTTGTAAATTAAAAAGCTTAATTTAATATTTAAACTTTAAATATATTTGCTTCTTTAATTGCTTTAAACTAGAAGAATCTTGTTTAAACTTTATATAAAACTTATTGTAATTATTAAAAATAATAGTTGCAATATTTATTATAATATTGTTATCTATAGTGCAAGTTAAATATTTATTGTTTTTCTTTAATTAATTTAGTATAACAAAATACTTAAATAATATAATAACTATTTTGTAACTTTCTTTGTTAACAAATTTTAAAAATACAAAGATATTTATTTAATAAATATTAACTTTATTAAAAGACTTCGAAAACAAATATTTTAATTGCTTGTATTAATTGCTAAAGATCTTTAACAATTGTTAATTTAACAAACAATATTTTATATAATAATTAAAATTAAATTTAAGAGATTATATATTATCTTTAATTTGTATATTATACTTTTTAATCTAAAATATATTAAAAATAATTACAAATTGTTCTAGTTTAATTATTAAATACTATAAGATATTAATATATTTATTAAGATTAACAATAATTTAAGTAATATAAATAATATTAGAAGCGAATTTGTTATTAATTAAACGCAATTTAATAGAATTTCGAAGTAATATAATAAAAAGTTTATAAAGTTTGACAAACTTCTTATTTATAAAAACTTTACTAAAGATTTTAATATTAATAAATAATATTATTTTAATATAATATTTATCGAAAAATAAATAAACTTAATTTAAACAAATTTTAATATAAAAATCTAGTTGCTAATTATTAAATAACTTGTTGTTAATAGTATTAAAATTAAGTTTAACTTTAATAAACAAAATCTTACTTTATAAATTAAATATAACTTTAAGCTCTTTTATTATTTTTTATATAAATACTAGTTTCTATTTTAAACTATAATTCTTGTTAAAAATATTTAGTTTTTTAATTTGCTAAAGTTATCTAAATTATTATCTAAGATATTAGAGAAAGTATTTTCTCTAAGTATTATTAATTCGAAGTTGCTAATATTATAAGCTTTAAGCTTAACAAAAGCTTTATTTTTAATTTTAGTTAATTTGTTTTTACAAAAAGTATTTTTATAATATAATTTATATTTTAGCTTAAAATATTTTTAATAAAGATTAAAAGACTTAATCTTGTTTTTCAGAATTTAAAATTATATTTCTATATTTTGTTCTTAATTGCAAATAGAAATATATATATTAAAATTATTAATATTGCAAGTATTTATATTAGTATATTTAAAAAGCTTAAAAATATTAATATAATTATTGTGTTTATTAATATTATTAATAACTTATATATAAATAAAAGTTCAAATAATTGTTAAATAAGATTTCTTTATTTGCTAAAGTTTTAAATTAATTTAGAATAATATAATTTGTTAAAGTAATATAGCAACTTTAAAGTTTATAGTTTAAATCTTTATTAAACTAATATATTTTATTAATTTCTAATATAAAAACTTCAATTATTGTAGATATAAAACAATTAATATATTAATTAAAGATTTCGATATTTTTTATAATAAATTTGAACAATATAATCTTAATAAAGTTATATTGTTTTTTATTTAAATTGTTTTATTAAATACTTAGATTTTTAAGCAAATTATTTATTGTTAAATAAGAATTAACAAATTTATTAAATAAATAATACTTAATTTCTTTAAAGATATTGTTAATAATTTTAATAACAATAAGACTAAATTTAACTTTCTTAAAGATAAAATATTAAAAAATACTATTAAACTTAGAAATCAATATAGTAATTTATTATTTAAACTTTTTAAAATTCTTAATAAAGATAAAAGAATCGAAGAGATATTTATTGTTCTTTATATTTTGTAGCTTTAACTTAAGATTACAAATAAGATAAATATTATTAAGTTAATCTCTTGTTTGTAAGCTAAATTTATAAAGATAGTTATATTTGTTATTGTTGTTAAACTTGTAAGCTATATAAGTAGATTTAATAAATATAATTTCTTTATTTTTTAAAAAAAAGTCTTTGTTTTAATTAATATATAATAGCTTTAAACAAATTATATTAAGCTAAAATATTATTGCGTTTTTATTAAAGATAATATATTATTTTGTTGCAAATACTTATTATTAACTTTGTTTAACTTAAATAAGTTTATAAAGAGTTAATTTAAATTTATAATTAATAAATAAAGTTAAAATTAATTTTCTTATTAATTCGAAATTTAATAATAATAATATTATTTTTATAAAATAGTCGAAATTATTTCTTTATATTATTCTTAATTACTTCTTAAAGAAATTAAGATATTTCTTATTAACTTTTGTTAAAATTGTTAAATTAATTAACTAGAATACAACGTTAATTTAATTTATTTTTGTCTTTTTTTTTAATATATTTGTTACGAAATTAAGTAAAACTACTATTTAACAACTAATATATTAATAATTAAATTAATATATTTAGCAAATTTATATTGTTAAACAAATTTAATTTAATTAGTTTATTAATTATAATTTCGTAAAAATTAAATTAAATAAATAACAAAAATTCGAATATATTATACTTAAATAAGTTAAAGTGTTTTTCGAATTTTAAATTGTCTTTAAGATTATTTTAATTTAATAAAAAGCTTATAAAATAATAATTATAACAAAAAACAATATTAATATTTAATTAATCTTTATTTATTAATTTTTTTTTAAATAATTTGCAATTCTTGCTAAAGCTAAATTTAGCTTTATTCTTCGAAGCTAATTTTTTGTTAATTATATTGTAAATATAGATAAAATACAAATAATACAAATATTTATAAACAAAAATAAAAGTTTAAGATTAAATATATTTAAAGTTATATAAATATTAAATAACTTATATTATTTGCAAAACAAAATTTTCGATATTAAGAATAAATATTGCTTAAAATATTGTTTTATTATATAACAAATTTTCTAATATATAAAGATAAAAGATATTGTTCGAAAATAATAACAAAATTGTATTATAATTGTTATTCTAACAAATTTACTAATTTTATTCTAACAAATTTACTAATTTTATTTTAGCAAATTTACTAAGTTAAAGTTAAAACAATTTGTTGTCTCTTTATTTTAACAAGTTTATTAATTTTATTTTAACAAATTTATTAAGTTGTAGTTAAGATAATTTGTTATTTATTTCTTTTAATAAAATTACTAAAGAATTAATAAAATTAAATATTGTTAAGTTATATATTAACTAAAAGATATTTATTATTGCAACTTAATTATATTTCGCAAAGTATCTATTCTAGTAACTTTATATTTAGAATTATTTTAATAACTTTATATTTAAAGCAACTTTAGTAACTCTATATTTAAAGTATATTTCGAAGAAAAAAAGTTAGCAAATATAAGTATCTTTAGAGTATAATTTGCAAAGTTGTATTTAAAGAGATAATTAATATTATATTAGAATTAGAGCTTTAATAACTAGTATATAATTAATTAACAAAAATACTAGCTATACAAAACTAACTATATATAAGAAATAAGTATAAGTACTATAAATATTAAGATACTAAACATTATTTATAATATATTCGAGACTAAGAGATAAAGATTTAAAGAGTAATTAAAGAGCAAAGTCTATTTAGTCTAAAATTGTAACAACTTGTTTATATATATTAAATTGTAAAAATTAATACTAAAATACAATCTAAGCTTTAAAACAAATATATTTAAATAGTCTTAACTATTAATAATTTATTAAAAATTATTTGCAAAAATTGTTAAAAAATATTAAATTATTTTATTGTATACAAATATTTAAATATATCGAATATAAAGAAATATCTTTAATTTATCTTTTGTTTAAAATAAAAAAAATCTCGATTATAATTAGTAATTAATCTAGTTTTTACTTGCGTAAATTATTGTTAATAATACAAATAAATAATATAAAACTAATATATTAATAGAAGAAAAATTATATTAATCTATTATTTTTCAATAAAAATAATTGAAAAAATTAACTATACAAAATATTTATTAATTTAAATCTACTTTTTCGAATTATTAATAATTCGAACTTTTAAAAATTACTAAAAATATTTTAATTAAATCTAGTACTTCTAGATTA
>JAABUW010005681.1_pt1 | contig 16068 bp, 11 predicted proteins | sample 5560081 | NCBI WGS metagenome assembly JAABUW01 (sample SAMN10711882, study PRJNA513363) | rock metagenome | isolation source: Antarctica rocks | place: Antarctica: Victoria Land, Knobhead sud | reverse complement strand
AATGTGGTAATATACGTTTCCAGGCACAGAAGTTTCTGCGTCATCCAGACTGGCTAGTGGCTTCGCCTGTAATGACTCCGGCATGCTGTCTTTCCATTTATGAGGGTCTTAACTGAGCAACTTATCATAAGGGCGGAATGCGACCGGGAAGATGGGGCAAGTCAGGTAAAATTCGTGGAAGTATTCTTTCGTTATAGGACCTTTGAACGAAGGATGAAGAGTGAGCGCCCACCAGCAATATGGGCAGGTGGTCGGACAGGGACACGCCCGACTCCATTGGCACGAAGTGTATTGTGCCTCCATAACATCGGCGCGGCCTTGCGAAACATCGCGACAGCCGGGTGCTATCACATGTCCTTGTTGCGAGGAAACAGATTTTGATCCAGCAAGGGGCCGAATGAGTTGGTGTAACCTCACGAAGCGAAGCCTTGGCAAGCCATGAGCAAAACAACGACAATCGAGACTCTCGACGGGTCATTCCCTCGATACGCTACTATTCGACGAGACAGCACCTCAAGAGCGATATAACTGGAACGAGAAGATAGGCTATCGTTATTTTCATTGGTATGAAAATTGAATATGGTTTCAATTTGAGCCCTCCTTGACACGGCCTTTTCCCATATCGCTGTACTGCCACTTGCCCTGCCCGTGAAGAAAAGGTCGGCGGAGAGAGGCTTCGTTGGCGAAGCAGGTATCGAAGGGAAGAACCGAAGACCGAGGACAAGAAAAAGTGGTCGATCACGCAGCCAACAGAGTCTTACACATCATGTTAGCGCATGATCTATGGAAGATGCAGTGCGTGGTTGACCCTCGTAAAGTAATGGCTATTTGAGTGCGCATCATCTCCAGCCGTTGAAGTTATAGGTGAAAGCATTCTCCGAGACACGAGCAAGCGCCATGCGGCGCCGTGCACCCTGTTCAAGCTCGATCGTACAGCCGAGATACTTGCCGACACTTTCACCCATCGTTTGAGGCGAACAGCATAGCGAAGGATGCGGGCCATTGGGCTCTGCACAGCCAGGGTCGATGAGCTTCCCATCGAACACACCACGAAAGCGGATTCTGCCGGCCAGACCAATTCTCGACCATTCGTGGCTCAGTGCGCAGGACGGAAGATTCGAGGAGACGAGTGCTTAATCGCTTTGCTGGTTGATGGCCATTCGGCCGATGGACCATCCGTATTTCCATCTGGAAGGACGCCAAACTTGCGCGTGTGGAAACAATTGATACTCCGAGGTATCCCGCATCCCGACACAGAGTCAAAGATCCAGATTGCTTCTAGCACTCCTTGGTCCTAGAGATTTGGCCCTCCTCCGGACCTTCAATGAATGCTCAATGGATCGGCCGAGCAGCGCCAGAGTGCTCTGCGAGTGTGCGCTGATTGATGTAGTCAGAAGGCCGACGTGCAGACGTGGATATCAATACGTTGGTCTGTTGATTGGTTGGCGAGCGGGCCCTTACTTCGCAAACCTGGACTTCGTCGTAGCCGAAGAAAACCTGCCACTGCGATAAACAGATATCCGGGCGTTATGGATGTCCGTGTGGATCTTCGGTACCATCTTGCCATTCACCATACTCTCTACACCACTGAGCGCCGTATAGCTCCCTTCCTCCTCGGCAGGGGCCGTCTTGACAGAGTCCCGCGTCGAGAGTCTGAACGTGGCCGATTCACCGATGACATCAGGTCTCCGCGTTCGAGCGTAGTCTAGAAGCCAATGTGCCTCTCTCTGCTTGCCCTCTCTGACAAGTACTTGTGCGGTACGAACAAAAGAGGACCATAACATGGTTATCTGACCTATTGCTTCTGCTTTGACGTCGAACAGATTTCGCGTAAACACGTCTGCACTGTCCAGCTCCCTTGCGTTTCTATAAAATTCGAGCATCAACGTACCAGTGGGCTCTCGTGGATGCCACGACATAAGGCGGGCTTTGTCAAACATCCACGATTGCTGAGTGTTTCGTTTCCAAAATGGTAGCGCCGATAAAAACTGCTCAAACTGCTTGGGTGTAATGCGATGGGATGCTTCGGATGATAGTTGCCTCGTTAGCCAGATACCGGTGGCGGTGAGTGGTATGTGGATGCGTGCATATCGGTCGAGGTTCAGCATCCCTTGGAAGGTGTCTAGCGAGGCCTGCATGATCCCTCAATATATAAGACAGGTGAGACGAGTGTCGGTACAACATCAGTAAAGACTTACTTGCAAGGGACATTCTGCAGGAGAGAAGTACGCTTGAGCCTCTGCGAGTCATCAGTTACCATAACAGATAATGTTGGCGTTCTCCGCTTCACTCCATATCAGACCTACTACAAAAGCGTTAGAGATCACATATCTACTAGCTCGCGGAAACGCACTTACCCAACAAGGTTTCTGAACACGTCGCTTTTCCACATGTTCGGAGTTTTCTTTTCGTTGCCGGCGGTGTAGCCACGTAATATAGGTGATTCACGGACCCCTATAAGACGTATTAGCATGCCCCATCGCTCGAAGCAGGAGCTGTTAGGTGCGGAACACGTACATCGCCACAGAAACGCGTCCGAGCTCTCGCCAGTAAGGCAGAATACCATTGCTCGCATGAAGCCAGGTTGTCGAATCAATGATATGCACTCGTTGTTTCCGGTGCGGAACAGCCAATCCAAAGCGCGCGTCCCAGGTTTATCCTCTTGGTATCGATCTCGAGTCGCTTGCATTGGTAGGCAGGAGTGCAATCGTCTGATGTATTCCTCCAATACTTCAGCCGCGGTATCAATCGACGTGGACATATCGTCAAAGCAGGAAAGTGTATCCGAACCTCCTTTACCGACCAGAGGTTCGTGTGCGAGCAGCTCATGATAAGGACGAAATCGAGGCACAGGTACAGGGACTGTGAGGTAACTAATGATCGTTGGTAAGCTTCCAGCGATGTGAACTGACCTTTCTCGTACAAGTCATGGAAATTTTCTTTGGTTACACCCTCTGTGTATTTCGGGTGGTATACCAAGGGTCGACGCTGGGACTTGATCCGCCCTCGTGCCCCTTCCACCACCGCACCCGCACCCGCATGTCCCCGGATACCTCGAGATCGTGGTTGGTTCGCGGTAGCCCAAACTCTGTTTGTGCCGAGCCTCATCGAGGCCATGAATACTGTCTGCTTCATACGATGTGTTGTCGCAAAGGATAGTGAGCCCAGCGGTGAGAAAAGATGGGCTGTTCTCGTGTAACCCCAAATCTGCGACGAGCCAACAATCCCGGTCTTGGCAATATCGAGCAACCCGGACATCATCCTATGGCAACTTGTGGTTGCTGTATTGCGAGCGTGCATTTGACTGCTCGGAAATATGCTTATTTGCATGAACAGAGACTTGGATAGAGGACAGCTTCAAACGACAGGCTACATTGAACATGAATCGCAACTCCTATTCTCCGTGCCGCATCTCCTTCAAGCACTCCGCATTCGCAGCGTGAGATGATTGCCTGGTTCCCGAGCCCCCGTCCAGTCTCACGAGAACCTCAACTCCTCGATACATCACCGGCTGCTTTGATCAAGCCAATCGTCGCTCCCAAGCGCCTCTGATCAGCTGCAACAGTGAGTCCATCAGTTTCGGTAAGTAGAAAGGCTACACTTTCAAAATGTGAGAGTAGCTGATCCCTGTGCATTCTGGTGGTTCTCCCTCGAGCACAGCCCGGGTTCCAGCGTGCCTCGAGTATCCTCTGTCCATAAAGTTGTCACCCAGTCGAACATTGTGAGTAAGGTGTTCGCAGCACCCGTAGGGTGCGACATCCTCACAGGGTGGCTGTATGACTGGTGGTGAATGCTTGACACACGGCAAGCTCCCCGCAGACAAGAGCACAGGCATCTCAATGCTCCTCGGCGAGGAGACTAATTAACTCTCGACGAACCTGACCTTTCTCGCGTCCATGGCTTTTTGCGCGTGGTATATGTCGCGATGGGTAGAATTAGTACCAGGCAGGGCGTTGTTCAGCGTTGTTGCATCATTCGCCTCTCTGTCGTGCCACCGGGATATGACGGTCTCGCGCCGCCAATCGTCGTTGGCGTTACGGGATCTTGTTGGAGGGAGCGTTGCGGCTTCCCCTATTAAGGTTGTCGAGCAAATTCTAAAACCCAGTGTGCATCGTCTCGCCGTCCCTCTCACTTCAGCAGCTGTGCACTACTAACAAAGAAAAAAAAGAGGGCAGTTAGTTGAGGTCCGCCTTCTGTTCGGAGCAGGCTCTTCACGAAACGATCGGCGAGATCTAAGCTTGAGGACACCATCTTCCAGAACTCTAGCAAAGGAACGCCGCTCGGCTTTGCAGGGTGTCTAAGCATAAGACGTGCTGTATTGCAGAGGCGCTCTTCCTCGCCTCGTAGCCAGATCGGGGAGGAAGTCAGGAAGCGATCGAACGATCGAGGCTCGACATAGTGGCTTGCTTCGGAAAACAGCGCTTTTAATAGCCAAACACCGACCGGCAGGAAAGATATACTGACACCAGTCTTGTTGATTTGGAACATTCTTTGATGCGTCCTGAGGGAGGCCTGTTCACGATTAGCGCGGGTCGGCCGAGTTTTTGTGGGACTGGAATCAGAGACTGTGCGGACACTCACCTCAAGAGGACGCTCTTTTGGCGACCAGAAAGCTTCGGTCTCTAGGTCGTGTGAGATATAGCTTCATAATAATTAGGGGTTGGCTTGTCCTCGAACGTACTAGCATGGTATCAGTGGACATTTCTCTATCGATAATCTTCAGATTGAGTTTCGGAAAAACCCAACCCTACAAGGAGGCGTAATACTGCACTTCGGTACATGTGGGTGGTCTTGATGTCGCGGCTTTCACGATACTCTTGGGGCCCATCGGGGGCACAGATCCCTGAAATATTTCATCAGTCACGCTCTGGTGTGCTCATATTAGACACGAAAGGGACCTCGCTCGCTTACATGTCCACAGATCTTCTTCCCGTCCTTCAGTAACCATCGCAAATACCATAGCTCGTACTTAAGAGCAACATCAGTCTGTGATTGGCAAAGACAGCTCATGCTGTCTCAGAGAGGGGATGTGTTCTTTGGACCTACGGAATCGAGGCTGTCTCAGCAGATTTATGTCTCTGATTGCTCCAGACGTGAACAGCCAATGGAAAGCATGACTTCTAGCTTTGTTTGTCACATACTGATGTCGTACCTCTTTTGGCTGTGCGTGCAAGCCTGCAATATATGACTCCAGGGATTTGGCGGCCGTATCAAGAGTGATGCTCGTATCTTGGAGAGTTTGCAATGCATCGGCACGCACTGTCTCGCCACCAACCTCTGAGAGTAAGACACGGCATGGCGTGAACTTCGGTGCCCGATCTGGAATAGTGAGATAGCTGTAGACATTAGATGACTCAAACCAGATGACACTTTCAAGGCACTCATAACTCGTGGAAGTTGTCTTTTGTCACCTGGTCCGTTCCAGAGGGGATGGCGAAGGGATGGTGCTGGAGCTTTCACATATCCCCGAATGCTCGCCCGGGATTTGAGCCCACTAGCACAAACTCTATGCCTCCACGGTGAAGAGCCAACGACGAACCTCGCGGGAGCCATGGTGTCGTTCATTTCACATCGCTGGTGTTTGGTGGCAGAAAGATCTTTCCAAGGGGTGGCGTGATGTTGTGTAACCCGACCTTCAGTACCCTTGTCGGCGGCGGTCTTGGCGATATCTCAACTCCAGATGAACATGAAGATATCGACCAAGCAGATTAACCCCCAACTGTTCAGGATATGGTGTGACAACGATCGCATTCCATATAGAATTGCAGCCGCTACCAGAATCTCCAATTTCTTGCAGCTTGGAAGTCCAATTGACCAGCAAGATGGACTTTGCTTCCACCCTTACTAGGGCTACTTCTGCTGGGCTTCGCAGACCGGTTCAGCACGGTAATCTGCAAGTGCAAGGGCGATGAACTGCTCTAAGCAGCTTTGTTGAGGTGCTCCAAAGTCGTTTAACAGGTATATGGGACTGCTATACTACTCCATCCGTGGGCTAACAATCTCTAGGCTCTTGAGCTGGCCGCCTCATCGACAATATATCCAGTGACGGCTTCAGCTGCAATCGGATACATCAAACAGCGTTGACTACCTATCTGTAGCAACGGGCAATGTCTCGTACACAGTCTCCATACTCTGGAGACTTCGCCTGGCATCCAGCATCTGCCTCCTTCCTCTAGACGAAGCTCCTGCCTAGGTCACGTGCGTTCCATGATGATGATTGGCTCGCTGCTAGCGGCAAGCCCACCTGAACGCGCTTTCACAACAACAGCACATCCTCCATGAATCCAACCTGCCTTCCTACACCATCGACCACAACACCCACCAACCGAATATATTTTCTGGACCGCTCGATCGACACATCACCCGACCACCAAACAATAACCCGAAATGGCTGGCGGCAAGGGTACGCACGCGCGCGAGTATGCCGGCGCAAGATGCAGCATCTGACATTTCACAGGCAAAACAGGCGGCAAGACTGGAGGCAAGGCGGGCGCGGACACGTCTGGGAAGTCACAGAAGTCACACTCTGCGAAGGCTGGTCTTCAGGTGCGTTCTTTTCGATATTCGCGCGGGGTTCGGGCGCTGTAGAGTCACCGAAGGCCGGCGCGTCGCAAGACACATTCCACACTCGAGAAGGCCTTTAACCTCGAGTCATCTCGCCAGCCCAGCACCCGAACCTTCATGCGCGTCATCGCGCACTCACGGACAACATCACCACTAACACATGCCACTCACAGTTCCCATGCGGCCGCGTAAAGCGCTTCCTCAAATCGCAAACCCAGAACAAGATGCGCGTCGGCGCCAAAGCCGCTGTCTACGTCACCGCAGTCCTCGAATACCTCACTGCCGAAGTCCTCGAGCTCGCCGGCAACGCCGCGAAGGATCTCAAAGTCAAGCGCATCACGCCCCGCCATCTGCAACTCGCGATCCGAGGCGACGAGGAGCTGGACACCCTGATCAGGGCGACGATCGCATTTGGTGGTGTGCTGCCGCATATCAATCGCGCGTTGCTGCTCAAGGTGGAGCAGAAGAAGGGGAAGAAGGTGGATGCATAGACGGATAAGGTTCTTGCTTGTTTGGTGAAGATGAGGTGCGATTGATGGTGTTATGAAGTATTGGTTTTTGTCTGGTTTGATTGCTATGGAGATGGGTTGTCGGGTTCTGGCAGGCGCAACAGGGTGATACCATTCAGGTCCTGTCGGCAGTAGATGGAGAATTTGTACCAGTGTGTGTGTGCGACGAGTCTGTGATCACTGTCTCTCAATCGTTGAGTGGCCCAAGAACTCTGTGAAGCCGATGGTGTGATCATGCTGCATCGTTTGTCTTGCGAGAAACCGTTTCAACAGCGCTTCGCCGCCGGTCTTAGATCCTTCAGCGCCACCTCGACCCCACGGTTTCGTTCTCCGCCATGGGATCTGACCACGAGAAACCTGATCTGAGCTCGAGCAATCCATCCATAACCTCGAGAGCCTCCCCATCACCCCTTCCACGCCTTCCAGCTCCCCAACCATCGCCACTCCTTCGCCACCTTCGTCAACTCACCCAGCGCTTCATTCACTGCACCACCCTCCCCGTCCTTCCTTATCCTTCCCTCAAATTCGACAAAGAAGATATAATGCCACGGCGACCCAACAGGCCTACTATTAATCGACGTCAAATTCAACCCAACCTGCCCGAAAACTCCTAGACACCTGGCCAGCGCTCCAGGTTGCGTGTGGTCGACTGTGAAGCTGACAAGAGACTTATACGCTTCCGCCTCGTCCGCCTCGTCGAGAACGTCCTCCTTCCGTCGTAAGATGAAGAATCTGGTGCTATTTCCCTCAAAATCCTCCATCCCCTCCGCCAACACGCTCAACCCATTCATCTCCGCCGCGATTTTTGACGAAATCGCCGCACTGGTCCCTGTCTCATCTTGGGCGACTAGCTCCGCTGCTTTCGAGGTGGAGGAGACGTCCTGCTGTTCGACGTTCTTGAGGTACGTGGAGAGGAAGATCTTGCACTGGCCCCAGGTCTGGGGGTGCGAGTAGAGCTTTTTGATGTGGGAGAGGTCGTGGGAGGGTTTTACGCGCGGCTCTGCTGGGCGGGGGGCTGATTGCGTTGGGGTGACGGAGCCGGAGGTCGATACGGCGGACTCTCCGAGGGCGCGAGAGGCGATGGAGTGGGTGGTCGGTGACTGTAGTGGGGGCTCTTTTGATCCGGTTTTGGAGAGGCGGCCGAGGAGGCAGTGGTGGACTGGTAGATAGATCTCGTCGGAGACGAGGATATCTGGATACTGGCCATGGACATCGGCGAAAAGGTCGAGCGTGAAGACGACCGGGCCATTTGAGGAGTTCTCGAAGGGAACGACACCGAAGCCGCTGCTACAGTGCTGGACGGTGGCGAAGATCTCTTTGATTGAAGTTTGGGGAATCAGTTTGTAGGACGCCTCTGGGAAGATATTGGTCGTAGCCTAAGATCCGTATTAGCAAAAGTTGCCATGGATCGAGGGTGGTGCATTGTGGATATGCTGCATCATCTCCTGCTGGCGAACGAGGTTCATGCTGTTTTGCGGTGTTATAGTGTATCGAGCGCCGTGTTTTGAACCAGGAGAGTTTGCTCGAGAGGCGTCTGAGCTACGATGTACTCACCTGATGAGTATATGAGGCCTTGGGTCCAAGGAAGGCGACAACCTGCTTCTTGCTCTCCATGTTGAGCGCAGTCTTGTAAGTGTTTTCAGAGACGTGAGGTGGAGTTACGAAGTTCAAGTCAAGTCGGAGAGCGAATGAGTGCTAGTGAAGTGAGGTCGAAGACGAAGACCAGCACATGACTCCTCGCAAAACATAAACATAAACTTAGTTCAGAGTCAACGGACAAGCTCTACCAAACGAAGAGCTTTCAAACGTAGAAAAGGTAAGCGATCATATTATACTCTATACACTACGTATCCCACCGCTCTCTGGGAACACAATTTGCAGCCGTCGATATTAGCCCTAACAAGGTCGACACCACAATCAAGGTCCAATCCAACCCCTTCTGCCATTTTGGCATGTCCTTCCAAAAAAGCTTCAGGTGGAATCCGCAAGGTAGGATAATGCAGATCGTGAAACACGCCACTGCTCCAAGCAACGACATGATGCGATCGAAATCCGGAACCAGAATCGCTAGGATCACAAACACGATTATACAGACTATTCGTACCGTGACCTTGAGGATCCCGCGGGTGAGTCCGGAAAGGCCGGTCATCGTTTCTGTAGAAGCCATTGCGCGTGCGTCCAGGCCCAAGGCGAGTTCGAGAGTGCTCACGATCGGACGAGCGTTCAGCGGCACTTTCGTGAGTGGGATGATCGCGATGCAGACGACGATGAAGACGCTGAGCCATTGAGGATACCCGTCGGTAGTGACGATGTTCTTCGTGACCTCATCTCGCACTGAGTCGCCGAACATTAGCAGTCCGACGATCGCCATCAGCAGGTCGAGCAGAAAAGTGAAGCCATAGGTGACGTTGACCGCTTTGTGGTACTTATACGGGTGGCGCATATCGCGGTAAATGTTCGGGAACACTGAATGGCCACCCCAGGGGCTCATGAGAAGGCCGAAGGCAATAGGCAGAGATGCCCAATTGGTGGGGAAGAGGTGAGTTTCTGCTGGTTCGCGGAGGGAGCCTGGGGTATGTGGTTTGATGAGGCCGTCGACGACGACCGCGAGAACAATTCCGCCGCAGGATAATATGCCGAGAATGCTTGAGAAAGAGAGGAGGCGTAGAGGGACGAAGGAGAGCGGGGTGAGTAGAATTCCACAGACGATCTTCCATTCGTTCACGCCCCAGCCTGGTATCAGAGCATCAAGACTATCGGCGAAGAGGACGACGAGGGCCACGCAGGCACCGAGCAGCTCGACCGTGAAGAGGACCGAGGTTATGATGCGCGCAGAAGGGCCGAAGGAGACGTAGGCGAGGTCTGCAAACGTGATGATGCTGTTGTCGACGTCTGCGCATTTCGCTAGTATCTTGGCAGTGTACATGGTGCTGATTGCGCTGAAGAAAAGGAAGATGAGGCCAGGGACCCAGCCAGCGTAGCGCATTGCTAGTGGTAGGGCCAGGAGACCGATGCCGATGAGAACGTTGACAGAGTTGAAAATTGTCTGCGGAAGTGTGGATTGGCCAACCACCACGTTTACGACTGTCCCATCGTCTTCCTGGATTTGCTTGACAAGCAATGGCTCTCGTTCTTTATCCGGTTCCGAGGCGCCTGTCATCTGTTGCTGGCGAAAGAGGCGACCTGCGTGACGCAGAGCAGGTTCGTTCACACGGGAAGATAATGAGCCCCATGTGCTGCCATATGAGCCGCCGAACGGAGACGCTAGCTGGGGCTCGATTGCGAGAATACTGTCGCCACGCAGTCTCGAAGCTCTTTCTCGTAGCAAAGGCGTTTGCTCGCCTCTAGGTGTGGCTTCGCTAGATGGATGCCGTGTCTGTACTGGTGTCGAGTTGTTATCTTCCTCCTCATCGAACACATCGTCCGGACTTCTGCTCACTCCCTTGGCTAGCTGTTCTCTCAGCAAAGACCTTTGAGCCATAGGCGATGTGCCAACGCTGCCTCTCTGGTACTCCGCCTCTTCCTCTTCCTCCTCTCCTTCCTCCTCATCGCCTTCCGAGACTCGGAAACTCTGCCTCACGGGCACGACTTCGAAAAACCCGGCTGCCCTCTGCCATGACCTTGCGAAGTTGTCGAAGGAGTTCGGCCCGCCTGCTGCTCGGAGAGCATGCACTCTTTCCGCCAGTGACGACCTTCGTCGGCGCAGGTTCTGCTGTGCGTCTCCATGCTCTCCATCGCTTGGGTGTAGGTGGCCGTGGTCGTAGTGGTGGCCACTATCCTCGTTCCAAGTAACGCTTCTGCTGCTATCTGTTGAGACTTCTCGTTCGCCTTGCTCGTGAGCATTTGCTGATGCCAGCCGCCGCGGAGAAGTCATAATAGAAATACACAATGTTATGAAGTCGTCATGGGCTCGGTCATGCAGACTTGATGGGCACTTCGAGCTTGATGTACGGAGAGGTCGAGCTGTTCGCCGCCTTCCTCATGTATGCGAGAAAGCTGGAAAGTACGACACGCTTGTCAAGAAAACAGGACAGTACCCAGAGAAGGCCGCCAGTAGTATGAGATGCGACGAAGGAGACTGATATGCTTATCTTAATGAAATTTTCTGACCTTGATGTATCTCTCATCAATGCCCGCCGCTAGTCTCTCAAGATGCGGGACGAAGCAGATTCGGGATTCCCGACTGTAGCCGCCGGACCCATCGCGAGGTCGAGACACGGCAGATATGAGCTGCTGTAGTGGAAGGCGAAAAGTCTGTAAGTCTGGGGAGATATGATGTTACATTGATTGGGTTGCTTCGAATCGCATCAAATCCTTTGTAGATGCAGATGTGATGTGGCATCTACAGTGCTTGGCATATTCTCAGATGTGGCTTTGCGTGGGGTGATTCATTTTCGCATCGTGACTTCTTCCTTCACCACTCCTCCCAAGCTTGAGACGAACGTGCAGTGAGAACTGTGCCTGAGGTCGAGCATAAGTCATCCGAGTCAAGGTAGGTCAGTCATTCACTATCCTCATTGGGTGGCAAACCTGAAATCATCAATCCCACCTGCGCCTCACCTATTTCTTCCCACCAGCAGAATCGTCCCGCACTTCTTCTGACAACACCTCCTCCACAGCCCTGAGCCCTGAGCGCACCTACGCCTCCCTACCGCAACGATGTCGGCCCCTCAAGCAAACGACGCGGAGAAGAATATCGAGATATGGAAGGTGAAGAAGTTGATCAAACGCCTTGAAGCCGCCCGGGGTAACGGCACCTCCATGATCAGCTTGATCATCCCGCCCAAGGATCAGGTCTCACGTGCGGCAAAGATGTTGGCAGAAGAGTTTGGTACCGCTTCGAATATCAAATCACGTGTCAATCGACTTTCCGTGCTTTCAGCCATTACGTCAACCCAGCAGAGGCTGAAGCTGTACAGCAAGGTCCCGCCGAATGGCCTGGTTGTGTACTGTGGTGAAATCATTACTTCCGAGGGCAAGGAAAGGAGGATCAATATCGACTTCGAACCATTCAAGCCGATCAACACTTCGCTGTACCTCTGTGACAACAAATTCCATACCGAGGCACTGAGTGAGCTGCTGGAGTCCGACCAGAAGTTCGGCTTCATCATCATGGACGGGAATGGAGCGCTCTTCGGCACGCTCTCTGGAAACACGAGAGATGTCGTCCACAAGTTCAGTGTCGATCTACCAAAGAAGCACGGTCGTGGTGGTCAGTCTGCTCTACGGTTCGCACGTCTCCGTGAAGAGAAACGCCACAACTACGTCCGCAAGGTCGCCGAACTCGCGGTGCAGAACTTCATCTCCAATGACAAGGTCAACGTTGTTGGTTTGATTCTGGCCGGATCTGCAGACTTCAAGAACGATCTCAACCAGTCCGACATGTTCGATCAGCGTCTGGTCGCCAAGGTCATCAAGATCGTCGATGTCAGCTACGGTGGCGAGAACGGATTCAACCAGGCCATCGAACTGTCTTCGGAGACTCTGTCCAACGTCAAGTTCATCCAGGAGAAGAAGCTCATTAACAAGTACTTCGACGAGATCAGCCAGGACAGTGGCAAAGTCTGCTACGGTATCGACGACACTCTGAAGGCCCTCGAAGCTGGAGCAGCAGAGACTCTGATCGTCTTCGAGAACCTCGAGATGACACGCTGGGAGCTCAAGAATAGCGAGGGCGGCCAGATCATCTTGCATACGAACAAGGCTCAAGAACTGGACCGCAGCTTGTTTATGGACAAGGAAACCGGTCAAGAGATGGATGTCGTGGACCAGCAGCCTTTCCTGGAGTGGCTGGCTGAGAAGTACCGCGACTTCGGCGCCACGCTGGAGTTCGTGTCTGATCGATCTTCAGAAGGCAACCAATTCGTGCGCGGATTCGGTGGTATTGGCGCTATTATGCGCTACAAGCTCAATTTTGAGCAGTTGGCTGATCTCAGTGACGAGGATGAGTTCTACGATGGTATGTTCTATCGCCGACCACAGGCCTAAGATTGCAATTACTGACTGGCTTTCTAGATTGACAATATAGTAACCTCGCGGCGAGCGAGGCTCCGGCAGCACACCACGCTACGCCGAGTGGCATGCCGATGTCTCGCCAGCAGCATGGTAACGAGGAACATGCTGCAACTGCGACTGCCTCCGCAGCCATCGAGGCAGACACCAACGGAGTGGCGAACACGCTTGCCACGACCCACCTGGCCGGCACGATCGTCAAGACGATGGCGATCAATGCTGGCTCTCTCAAAGCGGCTGTGAACATCAACAAGCCGAAGGTCCGCATCACTCGTCTCAGACCTGCGTGGCCACGTTTACTAACACATGAACGTAGGTCACCTCGCCTCTCCGCACCTGCGCCACGCCCGGCGGCTCGGTCACGCATGCGCCGGCTGAAATGGACAAGATCAGCAGCCTGGTCGGCACGATCAGGACCTAAGAACTGCGAAGCTGATATCTTGCTACGCCGGTGGGAATCAAAGCCAGGCAAAGGGAGTCGTCGGATGAGAGGCATGCGTTTTTCATGCGTATCTAAGAACAAAATGATCAAACGGCAGTATGAACAATAGGAGAATGAGATTGTCAGTCTCCACTGATCAAGGCTGAGCGAGTTTTTTGTATGGTGATAGCTAGCTACCAACTATGATACATTCTTTCGACAACGTGCATCCCGGACTTGTCTTGACATACCACTGACTTCCTCGTCTCCAAGTGCTTTACCAGGTACATTTGAATCTCTGTGCAAAGTCTACAATCTCCATCATCTCCCGTCCAACAGTGGGTATCAAAACTAAGGTACATCTTCAGCTGCTTCCAGCCTCCGTAACCACACTCCCCTTGACCGCCACCCCGCCCTCAGGCGTCTCCGTCCAAATCTCATACTTCCCCTCCCCAGTCTTCGCACCACAGAACGTAACCGGCTCGTGCGCATACAAGGGCGCTAAATTCCTGTACTCGACGTTCTTCACCACCTCGTTCCCCTGTTTCCGTAATTGCTGCTGTAATAGCGTGATCATGAAAACGTAGCTCAGCGGTCCGTGGAACAGCAACGTCCGATGCCCTTCCACCTCCCGACAATACTCCGGATCCAAATGTATGGCATGCGCATTAAACGTCAGCGCGGAAAACCTGAACAGAAGTTTGGCCTCCGGGGTAATAGTCTCCCTCCACTCCGCCTTAGCCAGCGGCCGCATCTCCTTCCCCTTCGCCTTCCTCCCCTCCACCTCCGCCTCCTCCTTCGTCCGACTCCGCATAAACACAATATTCCTCGTCTCAAGCACCGAACAAGGTCCGAAATCCTCCTCGCTATCGCGCCATAGCCTTTGCCGGACTCTGTGCTCTAGATCCTCTTTCGCCTGTGCGTCGTGCTGAGCAGCGCCTAGTTGCTCGATCTCCGAGGAGGAAGCGGTAGCTTGTCGCCGCTCTATCCCAACAAATATCCTCTCCTGCCCTTCCTTCCCTTTCGCCGTAACGGAGCGGATGAACTCAGCGCACACGGCCCGGCTGCCGTCGAGGAGGAAGGGGTTGGTGTGGTTATACCGTACCCTGCCGCCAGCCCACATGCGGCGGACGAATGGGTCTCCTGGGCTCTGGTCGGGGTTGGTGCCGTCGGGTAGCATGGAGGAGGCGCGTTTCGTGGGCTCGAAGTAGATTAGGTGGTGGGGGATCGGTAATATTGACGGATTCGGGTGGGTTGGAGGCAGAGTTGAGGGAGGGGCGGTCGAGGGCAGGAAGTCGGAGAGCGTGGTGTTGAGACGATAGGACGGTTGGGGGGAGAGGTCGTCGAAGATTGGAGAGATTTTTCTAGACTTCATCTCGGGTTCGAGGTTGGAGAAGAGGGATTGTGTTGATTGCCATCTTTGAGTGCTGGAGCGGAGGGATGTGCGGGCGAGCCATTGGGCGCGGAGAAGACGGGTCGGTGTCGCCATGTCGGGTGGTATGCTGGGTGTGTAGTAAAAGGAAAGGAAGCGAGGAGAGCTGAACGAGAGTTGAATGTCTGTTGACATGGGATCCGATGACGGAGCAAGCTTCCCCAGATATCGCTACACCACCTAGCCTATAACCGGCGGGAATAAGATATGCGGAAATGTGGACATGTGCAAGGAGTGACAAGAGTTGGACATCTATGTACCTCACCACCAATCACGACAGGCTCCGCTCATGAGGCATCAGAGTCCTCACTTCCCGCGACAGGCCTCTCCCCATCTACAGTGCAACCCCGGCCCCCCGGTGCTCAGCACATGTTCCAAGTCCTTCCTGGGCCGCATGGTTGCACATGCCCGTGCCTCCAGGGTATATCACAGATCCCAAAGACTCCTCAGAGCGCCTCGCTATGCACAATAAAACCAACATTCCATGCCAAACCCGTCCAGGAGTGCGGATACCGGCCCAGAGCTCAGTTGCTCAAAACATTAAGCTTCAACATCCTTCGTAAATCATCCTCCATCGTCCGAATATCCTGAGAAGAGCCCGATCCGCTCCCCGTCCGTGGAGAAGCACTTGTCGCTGGAGCGCCGTCCCGAGAAGAGGGAGCCGAAGCAGAATTCGTACCGTTAGATAGTGGTAAAGGCGGCATAGTCGCTGGCTGCGAAGCGCGAATGTGCTGGTTGAGGTAGCTTCGTGAGAAGCTGTCCGGGTCGAGTTGAGGTGGCGGGAAGGCCGAATTATTGTTTGGGCTGGCAGGCGAGAGCTCGCTTGAGAGTTGCTGCTGTCGAAGGCCGGAGGGACGAGCAGGGGGAGTGTCGTTGCGGGCTGCTGTGAAGAGTGGTGAGAGATTGCGGTTACCGTAGTGCAGGGAGTAGTGGTTTTGCTGCTCTATTGATGGAGCTGGAGTTGAGGGGCCAGAGGTGGATCGCTGGAAGGGAGACGGTGTCTGGAATGGGCTGTTGGCGTCTTGTGAATTCGAGTTCCTACGTGGCGTGCCGTTGTATGGTTGCGCAGGCGGAGGGCTAGCATTGACGTTGAACAAAAGATCCTTCAGTGATTTTGTGTACTCCTCTCG